>OHJZ01000023.1_pt1 | contig 119031 bp, 99 predicted proteins | sample 1568691 | NCBI WGS metagenome assembly OHJZ01 (sample SAMEA3879593, study PRJEB24766) | human gut metagenome | biome: human-associated habitat; feature: feces | place: USA | collected 1985/1987
TTCTTTTTTATAATACCAAGCGGTTCGCAAGAAAGCAACAGTTCCATATCATCTGCATCAATGCAGAGCTTTACCGCATTTTTGCGAAGCGTAATAACTATTTCAGATTCAAAGATTTTCTGATAGCTCTGCTGTAATGAGCTATCTTTTCTGCTTTTGTCATACCGTAATTATATCACAGAATCAGTACACAAAACCGTATAGAAATCACAGCTTCAGGCTGTCCAACACATTCTTACCTTTTTTGAAATGACTTTCTTTGTACTCAAGCAAATATGCGGTAAACTGAACAGCCTTTTTCTCTGTGGCATATTCAAGTAATTCATCAATATTGTTCTTTTTTATAATACCAAGCGGTTCGCAAGAAAGCAACAGTTCCATATCATCTGTATCAATACAGAGCTTTACCGCATTTTTTGCAGAGCGTACAATATAAGACCTGTATATTTCTTTCTGCTCGTCCGTTAAATCAATGGGATAACGCAGTCTGTTCAGGGCAACTCTGAGCTTGTGATATACTCCCTTGATTTTCGGAAAAAATTCATCAACCGCGTTGAAATTGAACGTTGCGTTTCTTCCCCAGGATGATGCCAGTGTGTAGCAGTATTCGCCTTGAGTGCAGTCGCCGCCCATCCATACTTTGTACTTTATCTCATCAGTTTGTGCAGAGCGCACAGTCACCTCATAATCGAGCCAGTTATCATGAGTTTTATAGTTGACAACAGATCCTAACAATGAGTTGGGAGAGCCGCCATATTTATCTGAATGACTTTTACACGGCTTTGCGTCGGGATCAATAGAATCATAAACCGTAATCTCTTTGCATCCATGGAAACTTTCTTTTCCGACTTTCTTTACAGTCTTAGGGACGGTAAAAGAAGAAAAATTACAGTCTTCAAATGCACTGTCGCCGATGCTTATGACTGAATCGGGAATGACTATGCTTGTAAGGTTTCCGCAATCCAGAAATGCACGTTTGCCGATACTTGTGACCGAATTTGGAATTGTTACACTTGTAAGATTACTGCAACTTTCAAATGCGCTGTCGCTTATACTTGTAACAGAATCGGGTATAGTTACGCTTGTAAGACTGTTGCATTTTGCAAATACACTGTTGCAGATACTTGTGACCGAATCGGGGATTGATATTATACTTTCTTTTCCTTTGTACGCAATGAGAATTCCGTTTTTCAGCACAACAAAATCATCCGGATATTCCAAAAGCCACTTTGTTCCTTTAAACGCATATTCGCCTATATCGGTAACAGATTCGGGAATGGTCACGTCTTTAAGATTTTCGCACTTGTAAAATGCTAAGTTACCTATGCCCGTAACCGAATGGGGGATCGTTATACTTGTAAGGTTAGTACACTCATAAAATGCACAGTTACCGATATCGGTAACTGAACCCGGAATGGTTATACTTGTAAGATTACTGCAACTTACAAATGTATGATTACTGATATTTGTTACGGAATCGGGAATAGCTATGCTTTCAAGACTGTTGCAGTCGGAAAAAGCGGCTTCGCCGATACTTGTAACCGAATCGGGAATTGCTATATTTTTAAGGCTGCCGCATTTGCAGAATGCACCGGCTCCTATGCTTGTAACGGAATCCGGAATGCTAACGGCTGTAAGGCCGTTGCATTCAAAAAAAGCATTGTCACTGATACTTGTAATCGAAACGGGAATAGTTACGCTTGCAAGATTGATGCATTCTTGAAACGCACCTTTGCCGATACTTGTGACCGAATCCGGTATAGTCAGGCTATTAAGACTACGACAACCTCCAAAAGCATAATTGCCGATACTCGTCACCGAAACCGGAATAGTTACGTTTTTAAGGCAGGTACAGTTACTGAATGCACCGTCGCTGATACTTGTGACCGAACGGGGAATAGTTACGCTTGTAAGCTTGTCGCACCATTCAAATGTACATACGCAGATTTTTGTAACAGAATTCGGAATAGTTATATTTTCAAGGTTGCTACAGCCGGCAAAAGCCGACCCGCCGATACTCGTGACCGAATCGGGAATGGCCACGTTTGTAATATTGTCGCAGCCCGAAAATGCCCGCTCACCGATTCTTTGTACGCTGTCCGGTATAATTATCTCGGTCACACCTTTCTCTTCGGTGTATTTCTTCAGTACGCCGTTGCTGATTTGAAATCCCATATTTCCCCCATATCACTATAATATTCATTTCTGATTCAAAGATTTTCTGATAGCCCTGCTGTAATGAGCATCTTTTCTGCTTGTGTCATACCGTAATTATATCACAAAATCAGTACACAAAAACGGACAGAAATCACAGCTTCAGGCTGTCTAACACATTCTTACCTTTGCTGAAATGACTTTCCTTGTACTCAAGCAAATATGCGGTAAACTGAACAGCCTTTTCTCTGTGGCATATTAAAGTAATTCATCAATATTATTGTTAATTATAGCACTTTTCGTCGATTTTTGCAAATTTGATACAGTATTTTTCTGATTATTTAAGAAAGTTGTTGAAATTTACTAAATGATGTGCTATTATAACAATAGTAAGAGAATAGTTGATTCATACAGTAAAAACGTAATTCGAGAAGCAAAATACGGTTATCAAAGTTTATCAAAATTTATTCAAAATGAAATTAACAAAGATGTTTGGATATTAAATAATACTTCCGTAAAAAGTATTGAATGGCATTTTTGTTGGAGTAAAGTTGCACAAACCGGTGGTCCATATGGTCCGTTGTTAAAAGAACTAACTAACCGTGGAATAGGTAGAGTTGATTTGTCAGAACAAAATCTGTGAATTTTTTATGGAATACTGCATTCTCGATTCTGCAGAACCCCAAAATCAAGGAATAACCACTCTGAGAGTTGCGGATAAAGCAACACATCCCGATATAATGTTAGAGGTAGATCTGGACGTTCCGGTAGAATGCGGAATTTATGTTGTTAAGTAAACTGTTCCGGCAAAACGATAACATATGACAAAATAGGAAATCCGCTGACTTACCGTGACTCGCTGTCATTTACCTGGAAGAACGGCAGACAGCTTGCTTCTTTACAAAACGGCAGCAGTGTGGTAAACTATACATACAACTACAATTATAGAAATGCATCTTGGAATTTAACTTATTCTACCGGACAAGGCGGGATATTTACAAAGTCTGGTAAGATTTTAACGTTTTGGTATAGGTGAAACTAATGAAAAGCAAACAACACGAGTACATTTTGAAGGCGTTTTTAAACTCAAGCATTCCTGCGGTAATTCGTAGAAGTTCTACGGAACTTATGGTTATTGATTCTGTTATAGGGGGATATTGCTCTCAATTGATAAAGCGAGCAAAACTCATCAGTCTCCAATCGAGCGAGATTATTATTTCTAAAACCGAAAAAGCCGCATTCTCAGAATTGATAAATCAATCAACTGGAATGGAAAAAGATGAATTAGTAGTATACTATCGACTTGCAATACTTGTGGAATCTATATTGATTCAGTATAGGGAACAGCATATACCGAAAAACAACGCTTAAAAAAGAACAAAAGCCAGACGTTCACGTAATATGCAAAAGAGAGGAGGAAATAATAGAAAATGAATAAATCGGAAATAATTAGTATATGCAAAAAAAGTGACACTTTAACGAAAAATCAATATCTTGCGTTATACCAAATAATATTACACGGAGATTCATTTGAAAAATCCGAAATAGCCGATTTGCTAATAGACCATGTAAATAAAAAATCTATGTATTTGTTATCGGTTTTGTGGAAAGATAAAGATTCTTTGGTAAGAATGTGTGCATATGATACTGTGTCAGTTTATCCTGCAAAATTTACATATAATTATTTAATTAGTAGAATTAGTAAAGAAAATGATGAATTGGCAAGAAGCTATATCATTACATCGTTAACAGACATTAGTTTACGAGAAAAAGTGCAAGGAACTATCCGAATTTTCAAAAAATTGTATATAAAAGAAAAATCGGCGTATTGCATTTTAGCATATTTAAGAGCTTTTTATCTACTTGGGAATAATCAAATTATTTCAAAAACACGAAAATATTTGACTCATTCTGATTATCACATAAGATGCACAGCATCAATGGTTTTGGATGATTTACTGGATAATACTCAAAATATTGATGAAACCCTTTCTTTTATCAAAGAAAGAATAAAGAAAGAAAAATCAGTTGCTGTTGAATCAAAATTGAGAGCGCTTATAAAAAAATATGGGAAATAATTAAGATTAAGTCTAGATCTCTATGACGAACGGTTCACCGATAGGACTTACTTACAAGGGAAAACATATCATAACATAATAGGTGGCTTACCGGATTTAACGGCAGATTAACAAATTTTAACATATCTAAACTTAAGACAACTTTTGTATTTAAATTTTACTCAAGAGCAAGGTATAACGCATTTAACCGTACATATAAAAACAGAGGATTTGTTTATTTCAGAAATAATTCAATTCGAATTTTATTTTAATGGAGGATATATATGAAAAAATTGAGCATGATATTTTTGAGTGCCATTATTATAATTTTTTAAAATAGAGGTAACTAATGTCGTTTTTTCGATATAAAGTAAGACGAATGGTATGCACAATAATAATTTCAGTTTTGTGTTCAATTATCCTCACTTCCTGCAATCTTGTAACAATGGTAACAGGCGACTACAGCGGACTTGCCAATCGGAATTTCAATGCGTTGATAACCGCTATGGAAAATAAGGATAAATCGGCAGTCAAAGCACTGTTTATGGACAGCACAATAAACAGCTCGGAGAATTTTGAAAATTCCTTGGATGAATTACTTGAATATTATAATGGAAAAATGACTTCTTATGATGACGTGTCAAGCGGCGGAGAGTTTGTTGAAAGAAATTTATTTATTGGCAAGCGGGTATTTATGTCCTCGTATTTTGTAGTTGAAACCGACGGCGATAAATATCATTTTGATATTACAGAATGTGTTTTTGACAGCTTAAATCCGGGTAATGTCGGAATAAAATCTTTCTACATAATAAACGACAAAGATTTTCCCGATAAAGACGGGTACTATCAGGGTGATTACAAAAATACCGAAGGGATAAATATCGGAAAATATGCCGAATATTCCGAAGACACGGTAATGTCAAGAGAGAAATTCAATAATCTGCTTACTGCGATTGAAAACAAGGACAAGGATACGCTCGGGTCTTATTTTTCAAAAAATGCCGTTGAGAAAACACCCGATTTCGACAACGAAGTTGAAAAATTGCTGAACCTGTATAAAGGAACTCATAAGCCGTTTAACAGATATACGGGTGGCGGCAGTGTTTATGAGATGAATGACCGGGGTACTGAATACAAATATCTTGATTCGAATTTTTATCTCGAAACCGAAGAGGGCAAAAACTTTTATTTTAAAATCAGCGAATATCTTATCAATGAAGAAGATGAAAATAATGTCGGCATTACATGCCTTAAGGTTTATAACCAAACCTCAGATGTAAATGCCGAAATCGATATGGAGGCTGTGCCGATTGTTGTTATCGGGGCTGAATGACCAAATCGGCTTTGGCGGTCGTTAAACGGTTGTGTATCTGAGGATTTAATAATGCAAAAAATTTTAGAACCCATTTTAGTTACGATAATTTTTGTCGGCTCATACATTCTAAATTATTCTTGCTTTGACACCTGTCTTTCCGATGATGTCGAGTTTAATTACGGAAAACACAAAAAGCGCAAAATATATAAAGAAACCCATGGCTTTTGGAGAAAGTTTTTCTTAATAGATATAAGAAAAATGGTAAGCCGATGGCATTACGTCTTGTTTATTGTAAATTTTGTCGCTTTTGTTCTTATGCTTATTTTGGTAAATATTTATGTATTGAGCGAAGAAAATGTATCCAGATGGTTGTTTCTTATTTGTGGCGGAGTTTACTTTCTGTCGTCTGTCCCGGTAGTATTTGCAAGATGGGGGCTTTACAGAGGGAACGTTGTCAGAAGTCGCAAAGAGTACAGGAAGAATAATCGGAAGTGATTACATTTCTTGATGAGTTGTGTGTAATCGTAGTTCTTTAACGTTATCAAAAACAAGGCATTGATTTCAAATTTACAATGCCGAATAAGCACATATTACGACTGACAACACGGAGCTTGCAGTAAACAACCCGTTCAGATACAGAGGATATTACTATGACGAAGAGAGCGGATTGTATTATCTCAACAGCAGGTATTATGACCCTCAGACGGGTAGGTTTATTAATGCGGATAGTCTGCTCGGCACAGACGGGTTTGCTTCTTATTATAATCTTTTTACGTATTGTGGAAATAACCCGGTTATCCTAATTGATAAGGATGGAAATTGGTCTGTAACGTGTTATACATTTACAAAAAACCAAGCCGATTCACTGATAAAATACATTAACAAATATGTTAAAAATGATTTATCGCCAAAAGAAACACTAGCTTCTGGTGGTGGAGCAATATTTGGTGCATTGGCAGGATTGATTTCTGGACCTTGGGGATTAGCCGTTGGTGGAATAATTACAATTACTAGTGCCGCAACTCCCAAATATTCGAGTGAGTTGATTGATTTTGCTGATGTATTAGGAGATGCAACGGAAATTTGCAATAAAAAAAATAATAGAAAAATAAAAATAAGTGTGCTATTTGGCTCTAATAACAATCAAATAAAGATTGAAGTAATAGAAACAACAAAAATAAAAATTAAAATGAGAAATTATTGGTATTATTACACTTGTTCAAAAGTTATTTGGAAAAGAAATAGAGAATATTATTACAATGGATTTAATCAAACTATCTATCAGTTTAGCCAAAATAAGTCTGTTAAGTCATATTCGTATTATGTAAAAACTGGATTTAAGTTTTTTTAAAAAGGAGAATAAATGATAATTAAAATAATTGTTCTAATGTCGCTATGTGCTGTTATTGCATTCCGGAAGCACTTTAAAAAACGTGCTTTATTTGTAATTGTTTTGATTGTGGCTATTTGCGCAAACATTTTTATTCCGGCTTTTGAATTTTTTGTTCGTTCAGAGCCTCAGAATGACAGAATATTGGATTATATCAGTCAAATCAATTGGCATGACAGCGACTTGTTAAAATCAAAAGGTTTTGACTGTGACGGTGAAACAGGTACATACACAGATGATGATAAATTCAGCATTCACGTTGCTGATGCGACTTCTTATGATAAAGCAGAAATTGTTTCGGAATATAAAAATATTCATTATGAGTATTTTTCGTACTTGTCGGATACTCTCCTGATTCTGCAGTTGCGTAAGAGCTATTCGGTCATAGTAAATGATAAGGTTGTTGAGATCAATTATAAAGACTGCCTTAGCAAGCCGGGCATAATGGATAAGCTGGAAGGAATATTCGGTGCAGCTGCGTAACCACATAACCGATAATGCCGCACTTTTTAAAATCATAAAACAGAAATTAAATCACGACGATAGAAAAACCGGCTATCGCCGTGATTTTCTTTTTCTGATAGCGAAAATACAAAGCTGTGCCGACGGGTACGGCTTTGTATCAAGATTCTTTGAACATAAAAACACCCCATCGCAAATAAATGCAATGGGGCTTTCTATCTGGAGCTAATACCCGGATTCGAACCGGGGACCTCATCCTTACCAAGGATGTGCTCTGCCGACTGAGCCATATTAGCAAACTCCTGACGATTATTAATTATATCATACCATATCGACTTTGTCAAGGAAAATTTTCGAATTTTTAACTTCGATATACCGTAACGGTTTTATCAACGGTCAATATGTCGTAAAAATCAAACAAACCGCATTGTTGTGCGGTTTGTAGCTGGTACGGGTAACAGGACTTGAACCTGCACGCTTTCGCACCAGAACCTAAATCTGGCGTGTCTGCCAATTCCACCATACCCGTATATAAAAACGACGCTGAAAAACTCAGCGTCGTGTGGCGGAAAGAGAGGGATTCGAACCCTCGAACGGGTATTAGCCGTTACACGATTTCCAATCGTGCGCCTTAGACCAGCTCAGCCATCTTTCCACGACTTTAATATTTTATCATATCCCTGAAGAATTGTCAAGAACTTTTTTCAAATGTTTTCTTATTCCTTTATGCGTTGGCTTTAATTTTTGAAAAATTGTGTCCAATCCTCTTGACAAACACAATATGTTGTGGTACAATTGAGAAAACAACGAAATGTACTTACTGCTTTTATATACAGTAAATTGAAAGGAAGATTGTTATGGTAAAAGTAAATGTAAAAAACGGCACACTCGATCAGAAAGAGATTGACGCTTACGTTCAGTATGCTATCGAAGCTAACCCCGGAAAGCTGGTCACCGAGCTTGATATAGACATTGACGGAGATTTTGCCAATCTCACATATCATTTCGGCGAGATACCCTTTGACCGCATACGCCGTATCACAGGTTACCTTGTAGGTACGCTTGACAGATTCAATAATGCGAAAAAGGCTGAGGTTGAAGACAGAGTAAAGCACAGCATAGCGCCCGATGTCGAAGACGATATTTATGTTACGGCATAATTTGTGATTGCCTGTAATCCGACAGAATAAAAAACGTTATTCCGTCCATACTTTTATTGGAAAATGAAAGTATGGGCGGTGTTTTTTTGTATTACAACAAGGTTGAAATAAGCGGTGTCAACACAGCGAAGCTTAAGGTCCTCAAGGAGTCGGAAAAAACCGAATTGCTAAGGCAAATGCGCAGCGGCGACCCGACAGCCAGAGAGAAGCTGATAAACGGGAATCTGCGTCTTGTTCTCAGCGTGATACAGCGTTTTTCGGGCAGAGGAGAAAACCCCGACGATCTTTTTCAGGTCGGATGTATCGGTCTGATGAAAGCTATCGACAATTTTTCAACTGATTTTAACGTCAGATTCAGCACTTATGCCGTGCCTATGATAATGGGCGAATTGCGGCGCTACCTTAGGGACTCAGGCTCAATCCGTGTCAGCCGTTCAATGCGTGATCTGGCTTATAAAGCTATGCAGGCAAGAGAAAAACTTACCAATGATAATTCTAAAGAGCCTACGATTGAGCAGATAGCCAAAGAAATCGACGCAAAACGTGAGGATGTGGTAATAGCGCTTGAGGCTGTCAGCGACCCTATTTCGCTGTATGAACCGGTATTTTCGGAGTCGGGTGATACCATATATATGATGGATCAGATAGGCGATAATAACGATGACAGAAACTGGCTCGATGAAATAGCATTGAAAGAGGCGATAATCGGGCTTGACGACAGAGAGAAGAATATTCTCAAGCTGCGTTTTTTCAGAGGCAAAACTCAGGTGGAAGTCGCACAGGAAATAGGGATTAGTCAGGCACAGGTATCACGGCTTGAAAAAGGCGCTCTCGGTAAGATAAAAAAGGCGTTATAACTTTGTAATCACATATTTCTGCTTGACTTATACAGTATATTGTGGTATACTTACTGTTAATATTAAATTAAGGATAATAGTAGAAATATGAAACGCTTTCTTTTACTCATGCCGGTGATGATTCAGCCATATATTTTACTGTTTGCTCTCTACTCCATATTTATAAATCAATATATTGTAGAGCGTTTTTTCGGCGGTAATGGGCTTTGGCTGTTATTTGTGATATTTGTGACAATTGTCATTTCGTTTATATGCACGCTTGTGTATATGCCGCTTTGCCTTGCAAAGGGGTGGGGAGCAAGACAGACAGCCTTTTTCAATATGCTTATAAAGCTTGTTCAGATACCGGCATATCTTGCTATATTTGTGCTTGGTGTATTATTTTTCCTTACAATTTTCACTTATGCTTTTTCTGTTTTTTTCGTGCTGTTCGATTGTATAACGATATTCCTTACAGGACTTGTCGGATTAGCGGCAAATCTCAGGGTTTATAAGGAACGTAAGTGTTCCGGAAGCTTTGCGGCTTTGAATTCTGTATGTCAGTTTATTTTTTGTATAGATGTTATAAGCGCTGTTGTTGTTTATATATATTCAAGAAAAGAGCCTGTGCAGTGAAATTATATTGAATAAAATGCTATAATTCAGTGTGTTGACTTGTTGTGGTCGGCACACTTTTTTATGCTGCCAAAAATGCTGATTATAACTATTGAAATTCGCAGAATAAAGCAATATAGGCATACAGCAAATGAGTTTTATATAAAGAAGGTTATTTCCAGGCAACAAAAGCGCACTTTTTTGAAAAAACATACTTTTTCTATAAACTGAAGATGGATCAGATAGGCGATAATAACGATGACAGAAACCGGCTCGATGAAATAGCTTTGAAAGAGGCGATAATCGGGCTTGACGACAGAGAGAAGAATATTCTCAAGCTGCGTTTTTTCAGAGGTAAAACTCAGGTAGAAGTCGCACAGAAAATAGGGATAAGTCAGGCGCAGGTGTCACGGCTTGAAAAAGGCGCTCTCAGGAAAATAAAAAAAGCATTATGATAAAGCGGTGTCAATCTCTGTAGGTTGACACCGCTGTTATGCTTGTATGACAATTATGGAAAAAATCCGCCAATTATGTCATTTTTGTTGACAAAAAAACTCTTATGTACTATAATTATATATTAATGTAAACTGATAAGAATAAATCGTATTAAGGCAGTGGAAAGATGAGTAATATCCGTATTTTTGTATCGCACAGGATAGATATTGACAGCGAAACAGTAGACACTCCCGTTTACTTTCCGGTCAGATGCGGTGCGGTCTATGATGAAAGTAACAGTGAGATTCAGGGCGATGACACGGGCGACAATATTTCAAAGCTCCGTATGTCGTTTTGTGAGTTTACCGTTCAGTATTGGGCGTGGAAGAACGTTGATGCCGATTATTACGGACTCTGCCATTACCGTCGTTATCTTTCCTTTTCCGATAAGCACTATAATAATACAGCCTTCAATATGGTGCGTGAGCTGAGGCTTACAGCACATGAAAAAAAGAAATATCATCTTGATGATACCAAAAAAATCAACAGCGTTGTTCAAAAATACGATATGATAATTCCCGTGGTTGCAAAAGCGTCCGAGATGAGTTATAACAGGGCAGAAGTCAAAACGCTTCGGGAAATGTGGGAAAGCTATAACGGAGTTTATTTTGAGCAGGGAATAATAGATAAGATGTTCTCCCTTATCAAAGAGCTTTCGCCCGAATATTATAATTCCGCCTGCGAATATTTTTCCGGTGAATATCACAGAGCATTCAATTGCTACATAATGAAAAAAGAACTGTTTGTCCGTATGTGCGAGTTCCAGTTTCCTATAATGAACAGGATAATGGAAATAACCGATTGCAAAACTTATGAACGTGCTCCCGGATACATTGGGGAAATGCTTAACGGAATTTTTATACATTATATGCTGACGGTTGAAAACAGGTCGGCTAAGGAAACCCAGCTTGTGTTTTTTGTAAATACGGAAAAGATAAATTCCGCAAAAGAGTATTATAAGTACAGGATTCATGCCGTTGCCGATAAAGCAGTACGGAGCGTTGCCGACAAGATATTCCCGATGTACTCGCCCCGACGTGAAAAGGTTAAAAAGCTGTTAAGACTAAAATAGCGCTTTAATAATTTAGCTAATGATTTAGTTAAAGAGGTGCGTGTTTTTAGCTGGTTTTTTGTAAAAAATTAACCAACTGAATCTGTTCGCATTGACAAAAATGCTTTTTGTGTTATAATTATTTTGATATTAGTATGAAAAATGCCCGAGTTTTGACATTTTTCAACACCATCAGGAAATGAAAGGATAAATAGCAATGAAAGTATTAGGAATAATTCCCGCAAGATACAAGTCGAGCCGTTTCCCCGGCAAGCCCCTTGCGGATATATGCGGAAAGCCGATGATATGGTGGGTATACAACAGAGCCATAAAAGCCGAAACTCTGACAGAGGTGTATGTTGCCACCGATGATGAACGCATTTACAATGCCTGCAAGGAAAACGACATTAATGTAATAATGACTTCCGATACTCACAAGACAGGAACAGACCGAATAGGTGAGGTCGCAAGAAAAATTCCTGCGGATTTATATGTCAATATACAGGGCGATGAGCCTATGATTGAGCCGGAAACAATAAACAAGGCAGTATATCCTTTCTTCGAAAATCCCGATTTGCAGATCACAAATCTTATGACTAAGATAAAGGATCCTGTTGATGTTGTAAACTTCACAGTGCCTAAAGTCATAACGAATGCCGACAATATAGGCGTATATCTTACCAGAAGCACCGCTCCTTATCCTAAGGGAAGCATAGACTACAGCTATTACAAGCAGGTGTGCGTATACGGCTTCAAGCCTGAGGCACTTCAGTTCTATTGCTCTTCTCCCAGAGGAAAAATAGAATCCATAGAGGATATTGAAATACTCAGATTTATCGAAGCAGGCTACAGAGTTCAGTATATTGAGGTCGATTCCGAAACAGTAGCCGTTGATACACAGAACGATCTTGAAAAGGTCAACAGACTGATAGCGGCAAAGCTCGAACAGGAAAAGAATTAATTATTACAGGTGGGTATGAAAAAAATACGGATACTTGATTGCACTCTGCGTGACGGCGGATACATAAATAACTGGAAGTTCGGTTATGAAAACATAAAAGACACAGTACAGCGTCTTATACAGGCCGGTATTGATATAATAGAGGCGGGTTATTTATCGTCAAAGGGAGATTTTTCTGCGGATGAGTCGCAGTATTCCTCGGTTGATGCTATAAAGAGGGTTATTCCTGCCGACAGGAAAAATACTCTGATCGCCGTAATGATAAACTGTGGCGATTATGATGCAGAGCTGTTGCCGCAGTATGACGGTACAGGACCCGACTGCATAAGGGTTTGCTTCCATAAGTCGCAGGCATTGCAGGCGGTTGAGCTTTGCAGAAAAATCAAGGAAAAGGGCTATAAGGTATATTTTCAGCCTATGGTAGCTCTCAGCTATTCCGATGCCGAGTACCTCGGTCTTATAGGCATGGCGAACAAATTCCGTCCCGACGGTTTTTATATCGTTGATTCGCACGGCTCTATGAAACAGAAGGATGTTGCACGTTTCTTTTACCTTATAGAGAATAATCTCGATAAGGAGATAGCTGTCGGATTCCATTCCCATAACAACCTTCAGCTTTCGTATTCAAACGCTCAGTATTTAACCGCTTTGCATACCGATCATAATCTGATAATAGACAGCAGTATTATGGGCATGGGCAGAGGTGCGGGAAACCTCAACACCGAGCTTTTTGTGGAATATCTGAACGAAACCGCAGGTGCCGATTACAGCACAGAGCCTATTCTCTGTTCTATCGACAACACCATAGCTCCTATTTATATGACTACGGCGTGGGGTTATTCCTTATCGGGCTATTTGTCCGCAAAATACAGATGCCACCAGAATTATGCAAGATTCCTGAATAATAAGAATACGCTTACTTTTGAAGGTATGAACGCTATTTTCTCAAAAATAGAGCCTGAAAAGCGTGACAATTATGACCGAGAATATATAGATAAGCTGTATACCGCTCATATGTCTGCAGGCGGCGAAAAAACGCCCGAGGCTGATCTCAGCAGACTTTTTGAAGGACGTAATGTTGTTATTATCGCACCGGGAAGGACAACATCGGTAGAATCTGAAAGACAGAAGGTCTTTGATAAGGTCAAAGACACCGATGCAATCGTGATTTCCGTAAACCACTGCCCCGAATGGATTAAATGCGATTATGTGTTTGTAAGCAATATAAGACGTTATGAAAAGCTAAGCGGAATAGAAACCGACAAGCTGATAATCACATCTAATATTAATGCACAAGCGGGCTACACAGTAGGATACGAGCCTTTGCTGTGTTCTATAGAAGCTGTTCGTGACAATGTTACACTTATGCTTATAGCGCTGCTTATAAGATCCGGAGCAAGCTCCGTTTATCTTGCCGGAGTTGACGGATATTCATTCAAGGACCGCAACTTTGCGTATAGAGATATGGAAACGTATGAAGACGAGCAGGTAGCCAAAGAGCAGAACAGCGGTATATCAGCCGCAATCGCTCAGCTTTCACAGCGGATACCCGTTTCATTTATAACAAAATCACTTCTTGAAAGAGAGGAAAACCGTTCATAATGAAGGTAGTTTCTTTTGGAGAAATAATGCTCAGACTATCGCCCGACGGATATTACAAATTGTTTCAGAAGCCGGAGCTTAATACATCGTTTTGCGGTGCTGAAGCTAATGTAGCCGTTGCCCTCAGTAATTTCGGAGATGAGGCTGAATTTGTGACCGCACTTCCCGATAATGATATAGGCAGGGCGGCTTGCAGAGAGCTTATGAGATACGGCGTAAAGACGGATAATATAGTTTATACGGGCGACAGGCTTGGGATATTCTTTGCCGAAAAAGGCGCAAGTCAGCGTCCCTCAAAAGTAATATACGACAGAAAGAACAGTGCGATAGCATTGGCTGACCCTTCGTCGTTTGATTGGGAAAAGATATTTGACGGTGCGGATTGGTTTCATATTACGGGAATCACTCCGGCACTTTCTGACAGCCTTGCAAAAATTTCTGTCGATGCCGTAAAAGCCGCCAAAAAAGCGGGTCTTACCGTAAGCTGCGATATAAACTACAGAAGCAAGCTGTGGAGTGCTCAAAAGGCACGTCCCGTAATGACCGAAATAATGAAGTACGTTGATGTCTGCATAGGAAATGAAGAGGACGCTGAGATAGTGTTCGGAATAAAAGCAGGCACTACGGATGTCACAAAGGGACAGCTTGATACAGACGGCTATAAAAAGAGCCTTCAGACCGTTGCGGAAACATTCGGCTGTAAAATAGTTGCATACTCACAGAGAAAGAGTTATTCCGCAAGTGATAACGGCTGGTCGGGAATCATTTATGATGACGAAAAAAAGCAGGTTTATACATCTGCACAATATGATATAAGAATTACAGACAGAATAGGCGGCGGCGATGCATTTGCGTCGGGGCTTATTTATGCTCTGCACAACAATATATCGCCGGCGAACGCTATTGAAACAGCTGCTGCGGCAGGCTGTCTTGATCAGACGCTTGAAGGCGATTTCTGTCTGTTCGGAATTAATGATGTAATTGATCTTGCCGGTGGAAATTCGTCGGGAAGAGTAAAGAGATAAAAAGAAAGGAATTTTATTATCAATGAGTAGCGGTGAAAACAACAGCAAAAAAATCGCAATTTTTGTTTCACACAGAATCGATCTCAAAAGCATGGTGGTTGACAATCCTTTATATGTACCCGTAAGATGCGGCGCAGCACTCGACGAGAATGATAAAGGCAACGCCATAATGGGCGATAACACAGGCGATAACATATCCGAGAAAAGAATTTCTTTTTGCGAATACACTGTTCAGTATTGGGCGTGGAAAAATTATGATGCGGATTATTACGGACTTTGTCACTACAGAAGGTATCTTTCGTTTATGGATTCCTTTATGCCGGGCAATGACTACGATGTACGAATGGAAAACAACCTTTCGGTACGCACCGCAGAGTTATATCAGCTTTTCAATAAGTCAAAGATGGAGAAGGAGATCTCATCCTATGACGTTATTGTCGGCAAGGCTTTCGATACGACAAAGATCACCAGAGTACGTCCCAGAAACAGTGTAAAAGAGTTATGGTACGCATCAAGAAATCTTGTCGATCCTATAGCTATTGATACATTGATAAAGATAATAGAAGACAGGCACCCCGAGCTTGTTGAATCTATGAATGAGTATTTTGCCTCAAAGTATTACAGAGGCTATAACTGCTTTGTAATGTCAAAGAAGATATTCAACGAATACAACAAGGTGCTTTTTGACATACTCTTTGAGTTTGATAAACAGTTTGACACCACCGGCTATGAGGGTAACAAGCTCAGAGCCACAGGCTATATGGGCGAGATTGTATACGGCGTTTATATGTGGTATCTTCAGCATCACACCGATTGCAAGTTCCTTGAGCGTCAGATTGTATACTTCAAGAACACCGAAGCAGATCCCGATGCAAATACCCTTGCACAGCGTACTCTGTCATACAAGAAGCCCAACGATGACATCAAGATTTTCGTTTCGCACAGAATGGATCTTGACAGTGCCGTGATAGGTAACCGTATATTTGAAAACTATAAGTGTAATGCAGGATCGGCAAGATGCTTCCTTAAAATGAACGGCGATGACACCGGCGACAATATCTCCGATCTTGCAAAGTATTTCTCGGAACTGAGTGTTCAGTATTGGGCGTGGAAGAATGCCGATGTAAATTACTACGGACTTTGCCACTACAGACGTTATCTTTCATTCAGCAATAAGAAGTTTGACCAATGCTCAAGAGGCTACATAATCGAAAATATGCTCAATGATGAGAGCGTAGAGAAGTACGGCCTTAAAGACTATGACGGTATGGCAAAGCAGATAAAGAAATACGATCTTATCACAGGCGGAAGCATGGATGTTGATGAGATGGATTTCCTTTTTGGCGGAAAGCGTGCACATTGCATCAAAGATATATTCATGATTCAGGAGCATTTATTCGATAAAAGCGCACCTGAGCTTACACTTAAGCTGGTTGATGAGCTTTACCCCGAATATTCTAAGGCTGCCGAGGAATATATGGCTTCAAAGAAGTACTATGCGTACAACTGTTTTGTAATGTCAAAAGAGCTGTTCAACCGCTTCTGTACATTTGAATTCGGCGTACTGTTCGAATTCATGAAAAGATTTGATATGTCAAAATATCAGGGTACCAAAATGAGAACGCCCGGCTATATGTCTGAGGTTCTTTACGGTATCTTCATATACTGGGTATTAAAGCAGAGAAAGTACAAGGTAAAGGAAAATCAGCTTGTATTCTTCAGAGAAACCAATGCCGCAAAGTGCAAGGTTACACCTGCAAAAACAGCGGCTGCTCCCAAAAAGCCCAAAAAAGACGAAAGCGTTTTAAAGAAGATAATGAGAAACACCTTCCCTGCATATCGTGTTGCTTTACGAAACGAGGAAAGACTCGGCGCACTGGTTGCTTCTGTTAACGATCTTCAGAAAAAGTCTACAGAACACAGCGTGCTGCTTGCGAGAACCGTAAAGGTTTGTCAGAGCACTGCTCCTAAGAGCGTACAGGCAGCGGCCGCTAAGCCTCCTATCATCGCTACCAGTCTTCGCAAGGATATATGGGATGCAAAAACGCTCACCTCAAATATCAATCTCAATATTGCCTGCCTTGCAAATGAGATACACGAAACTCATAAGAAGTCATTCGGCGAGTTCAGAAATATCAATACCGGCAGAGATGTTGTTGTAATGGCATCAGGACCTTCGATGAAATACTACAAGCCCATTCCCGGTGCCGTACATATAGGTATGAATGCTTCATTCTTAAATCCTGATGTTGATATTGATTACTATTTTACCACCGATTACGAAAGCCGTGCTCCGTGGTTTGAAAAGCTGAAGGAATACGATTTTGTCAAGTTCTTCGGTCAGTATTCTACCGGTGAATACAGAGATAAATTCCAGGTATCAGAGAAGATCATCAGAGAGAATAACGGCAGAAGATTCTTCCAGGCGGCTCCCAGCGAGGATATACATATCAATATAGAATTCTATCCCCTTATGGCATTCTATTCAATTGCGTTCCAGGCTATCCACTTTGCTCTCTTTACCAATGCGAAAAGAATTTATCTCGTTGGCTGCGACTGCACCAATGCAGGATATTTTGACGGCAGCAAGCAGAGATTGTCGGATCTTGTAGCAAAGACAAGTGTTCCGCACTGGTTAGACGGCTACCGGAAGGTCAAGGCGTTTGTTGAACGCTTCTATCCGGATACAGAGATTATATCCGTTAATCCTATGGGTCTCAGAGGACTTTATTCAGATGTTTATACGGATGACTTCATAGCAGATCATCCTGAAATAGATAGCAGTAAAGTAACACGTCTTAACAGCACACAGGAGGAAAAATGAAAGTTGTAATACTTGCCGGAGGTTTCGGCACCAGAATCAGCGAAGAAAGCCAGTTCAAACCCAAGCCGATGGTCGAGCTTGGCGGTATGCCTATAATATGGCACATAATGAAGCTCTATTCAGCTTACGGCTTCAATGAATTCGTTATATGTGCAGGTTACAAACAGCACGTTATAAAGGAGTATTTTGCAGACTACTTCCTGCATACATCCGATATTACATTTGACTTTACAAGCGGCAAAAACGAGATGATTGTTCACCGCAACAGCTCGGAACACTGGAAGGTTACCGTAGTGGACACAGGTCTTAACACAATGACCGGCGGACGTGTAAAGCGTGTAAAGGAGTATATCGGCAACGAGCCGTTTATGCTGACATACGGCGACGGCGTTTCCGATGTAAATATAGCCGAGCTTGTCGAGTTCCATAAAAAACACGGAAAGCTCGTAACAATGTCAGCTTATAATCCCGGTCAGAGATTCGGTGTGCTTGATATTGACGAAAACGGAAAAATAAACGAATTCCGTGAAAAGACATCCGGTGACGGCAACCTTATCAATATCGGTTTTATGGTATGCCAACCCGAATTCTTTGATTACATTGACGGCGACGAAACCGTTCTTGAAAAGAAGCCCCTTGAAACAGTAGCAAAGCTCGGTGAGCTTATGGCATATAAGCATACAGGCTTCTGGCAGTGCATGGATACTGCAAGAGAAAAAGAACAGCTTGAGAAAATGTGGAGCAGCAACAATGCTCCCTGGAAGATTTGGAAATAATGAGTAAATTATCCGATAAACTTGCGGGATTTTTCGGAAGATTATTCCCGATGTCACGCAACAAGACAATAAAGCTCAACAACGAGATAAGGCAGACAGAAAGCGAGCATTTTGCACAGCTTTGTGAAATGCTCGGTTTTCTTGAAAACAGCCTGAATACTTGCACGGATATATGCCGTGATAATGCGGAGCAGATAAAACTGTGCCGTCAATCGTTGCGTACATTGGAAGATAATCAGGTTAAATTCGGTGAGTCTACCGCATCAAAACTCAAAGAAATAAAACTTGATATTGAAAATCTGAAAAAGCAAAATGAGTGTATCAGCGAAAAACTGAGTAACGAAATATCAGAGAAATCTGCCGGAATATCCGGTGAACTTATCGGCTGTATTTCACATCACACAGAGGAAATACTCGTTTGTATAACCGACAGCGACAAGCGTTCTTCCGATAGTGATAAGCACATTGTCGAACTTATTGAAAACGGCATATCTGAAAACAAAAAGCACGCAGGAGAAATAAAAGCGTTCAACAACTCGCTTTCCGGTGATATTAAGTCGCTTTCCGACAGCATTACCGCAGGCTTCGACAAGACCTCAAAGGCAGGCGAGTATGTGGCTGTGCTTGACGGCTTATCGGCAGATAACGAAAGCATTTCGGCTGATATTAAGTCGCTTTCCGACAGCGTTACCGCAGGCTTCGACAAGACCTCAAAGACAGGCGAATATGCGGATACACTTAACGGCTTATTGGCAGATAATGAAAGCATTTCGGCTGATATTAAGTCGCTTTCCGACAGCGTAACCGCAGGCTTTGACAAGACCTCAAAGACGGGCGAATACGCACAGTCTTTGATTGATGCAGAGAATACGGCAAATACGATCCGCCGTGAGATGAATCTTTTCAAAAGGCAGTCATATCTCAGAAAACTGTATTTTCATCCCGGTGAACGTGAAGCTCTGGCAAAATTGTTCAGTGACGCTATGAAAAGAGAGGACAGCGCACAACGATTCAGCGCACTTATAAGCGGACTTGACAACGAGAGCAGAAATACCGTTTCCGATATAATTCATCGTATGGGAATGATAGCGGACGGCAACAAGTCCTTGCAGGATGTCTATACACAGCGTGAGCAGGAAGAATTCGTTCGTATGAATGATGAATTCAGCTCAAAGATAGTAAAGTTGAACGATAATCTTTATTATTACAACGGTTATTATCTCCCCGTTAACCAGTTTGACAGCAGTGTATTCTTCACAAGATACGGAATAGATAAGCTGACCACGCTGGACAGCGTGAGAAATAAGCATATAATCGACGCAGGCGGATATGTCGGTGACACGGCGCTTCTGTTCTCGTCATATACGGATAAGGACATTCATGTATTTGAGGCTTCTCCTTCAAATATGGATATTATCCGTGAAACGATAAGGCTGAATCATCTTGATAACATAGTGCCTGTAAGCAAAGCACTGGGCGAGAAAAGCGGCACGGCAACATTCAGCCTGGGTGAGCGCAATTCCTGCAATTCCCTTGTTGAACGTCCAGGTTATAATTATCCGGATCATATCGAAGTTCCCGTTGTTACTCTTGATGATTATGTACGGGAAAATGATCTCGAGGTCGGTCTTATAAAGGTGGACATTGAAGGAGGCGAGCAGCTGCTGCTCAGGGGCGCTGTCGAAACTATCCGCACACAGCACCCGATACTTCTTATCAGCATCTATCATTCGGCAAACGATTTCTTTGAAATTAAGCCTATGATAGAGAAAATGTGCGGTAAATACACTTTCAGAATAGTTAAACCCGCTAATCCGGCTATCGCACTTGAAACAATACTGTTAGCCGAGGTCAGAGATGAAAGCGGCGAAAATATTATTAATTCGTAAAGGAAAAATCAATATGGATATGTCATTTTACAAGGGTAAAACTGTACTGATAACAGGTCACACAGGCTTTAAGGGAAGCTGGATGTGCAAACTGCTTTCTATGGCAGGAGCAAAAGTTATCGGTTATTCTCTCAATCCCCCCACAACGCCCTCTCTTTTTGAGCTTTCCGGAGTTGAGAAGGAAATAGTTTCGGTTATAGGCGATATAAGAGATCTTGCAAAGCTTAACGAAACAATGCAGAAGTACCGCCCCGAAATAGTAATTCATATGGCGGCACAGCCCATAGTAAGAGAAAGCTACGCAGAGCCTGTCTACACATACGAAACAAATGTTATGGGTACTGTCAATATATGCGAGGCTGTAAGGCTGTGCGACAGCGTAAAATCATTCGTAAACGTAACTACCGATAAGGTTTACAAGAACAACGAATGGGAGTGGGGATACCGTGAAAATGACGCACTTGACGGCTATGATCCTTATTCCAACTCCAAGAGCTGCTCGGAGCTTGTAACAAGCTCTTATATAAAGTCGTTCTTCTATAACCGTGACATTGCGGTTTCGACCTGCCGTGCAGGTAACGTTATCGGAGGCGGCGACTTTGCAAAGGACAGAATCATCCCCGATTGCGTAAGAGCAATGGAGGCTAAGCAGGAGATAACAGTAAGAAATCCTTATTCGACACGTCCCTATCAGCACGTTCTCGAGCCGGTCGTTACATATCTTGTACTTGCGATGAAGCAGTATGAGGACAAGAGCCTTGCCGGTAATTATAATATCGGTCCGGATGATTGCGACTGCGCCGCTACAGGCGAGCTTGTCGATTTGTTCTGTTCACACTGGGGCGACGGCGCTTCGTGGAAAAACGTTGCGGATAAGAACGCTCCCCACGAGGCAAATTTCCTCAAGCTTGATTGCTCAAGAATAAAGCGTGTACTCGGATGGAGTCCCCGCTGGCATATTTCCGACGCTATCGAAAAGGTGACCGAGTGGAGCAAGGTATATCTTTCAGGCGGCGACATTAGCGCCGTTATGGAAAAGCAGATAAACGAATATCTGGAGGTAAAGTAATGAAAAAAGCTCTTGTTACAGGTGCAAACGGCTTTGTCGGAAGTGCGCTTGTGCGTGAATTGGTAAAGAATAATGTTGAGGTAATCGCACTTGACCGTGACGGTTGCAATAACAACATACCCGAAAATGTAAGATTTGTGGCTCACGAGCTTTCCGAATCGTCAAAGCTCGCCGACATTATCCCTGACCGTGATATTGATGTATTCTATCACTTTGCTTGGGTAGGCTCGGCAGGCCCTGCGAGAGCAGACACCGCTTTACAGCTCAATAACGCTCAGTGGACGGTAGATTGTCTGCGTGTGGCAAAGGATATGGACTGCAAGAAGTTTGTATGTGCCGGCTCTATAATGGAGCATGAAACAATATCAGCCGCATTCAGACAGGGTAATAAGCCCGGTGCCGGCTACATATACGGAAGCGGTAAACTTGTTGCTCATACAATGTGCATGAGCGTTGCCGCACAGATAGGTATAGATCTTTGCTGGGCAAAGATAACCAACGCATACGGTGCAGGTGAGCTTTCACCCCGTTTTGTAAATACGACCATCAGAAAGATTATAAACGATGAGCCTTTACAGTTCACAAGCGGTACACAGAATTATGACTTTGTATATATAGACGATGTTGCAAGAGCGTTCTATCTCATCGGAGAGAACGGAAAGCCTTTCTGCCATTATCTTATAGGCAGCTCGGATGCAAAGCCGCTCAGAGAATTTGTTCTTGAGATGAAGGCCGCACTGGCTCCCGACAAGGAGTTCGTGTTCGGAGATGTTCCGTTCACAGGCGTAAATATGCCGCTGTCGGATTTTGATTGTTCGATTACGGAAAAGGATACAGGCTTCAGAGCTACAATACCTTTTGGTGAAGGCGTCAAAAAAACAATGGATTGGATTAAGGAGCAGAAATGATACAGAAGTTTGAATTCAAGGAAACAGAGATTAAGGGACTTATAGAAGTAACTCCCTTCAATGCCGATGATATAAGAGGCTGTTTCACAAAGGATTACTCGAAGGAAGTGTTCGAGGCAAACGGCATAAAGCACGATCTTGCCGAAGTTTTCTATACGACAAGCTACAAGGGCGTTATCCGTGCACTTCATTTTCAGCGTGAGAAACAGCAGCCCAAGCTGGTACGTTGCATACACGGACACGTTTACGATGTAGTAGTCGATTTACGCAAGGACAGCCCCACGTTCAAGAAGTGGCTTGCATTTGAGCTTATCGGTGAAAAGCACAACGAAATACTCGTTCCCGCAGGTTGCGCTCATGGCTATCTTGTACTTGAGGACAGCATAGTATCCTACAAGTGCGGAGAAAAATTCTACGGTGAATATGATGACGGCATTATGTGGAACGATCCCAACATTGCAGTAGACTGGAAGCTTGACAGAGTAGGCGGAATTGATAAGGTTATACTTGCCGATAAGGACAAGAATCTGCAGACCTTTGCAGAATTCATGAGCAAGTACGGTGGCTTTTGATGAGCAGTTTTGATTTTGACACCCTTATAGTCGGCTGTGGACTTTCCGGAGCGGTAATTGCCCGTCATTTAGCGGAAAAAGGCAAGAAGGTCGAGATATGGGAACGCAGGGATCATATCGGCGGCAATATGTACGACCACGTTGACGATCACGGAATACTCGTACAGGATTACGGTCCGCACACATTCCACACGAAAGAGAAATATCTTTTTGATTATATGTGCCGCTATGAGCAGTGGTCGGATTACAAGCTGACCTGCGGTGCGGTATGGAACGATACATATACCCCCACTCCCTTCAACTTTACCACGATTGATAAGTTCTTTGATAAGCAAAAGGCAGAAACGCTCAAGGCAAAGCTGACTAAGGTTTACGAGGGCAGACCGACCGCTACCGTGGTTGAAGTTCTCGAAAACGAGGACGATGATATAAGAGCATACGCTCAGTATCTTTTCGATAACGATTATGCACCATATACCGCTAAGCAGTGGGGCGTATCTCCCTCTGAGATTGACCCGTCTGTGCTTAAAAGAGTACCTCTGCGTTTTTCATACGACGAGGGATATTTCGATGACGCTTATCAGGTAATGCCGGTGCATTCATTCACGGAGTTCTTCAGAAATCTTCTGAACCACGAGAATATCACGGTCAGAACCGGTGTCGAGGCGCTTGAGCGGATTACCGTAAAGGATAATAAGCTGTATGTTGACGGTGAGCCGTATAATAACATTCTTGTATATACAGGTGCACTGGATGAGTTATTCGGTGAAAAGTACGGCAGACTTCCTTACCGTTCACTGCGTTTTGAGTATAAGTATACCGACAAGGACAGCCTTCAGGACGCTCCTGTCGTCGCATATCCTCAGGAAAAGGGCTTTACCAGAATCACAGAGTACAAGAAAATTCCAGTCCAGAATGTAAAGGGCAGTACCTATGCGGTAGAATATCCTCTCCCGTATAAGTCGGGCGAAAAGCTTGAGCCGTATTATCCCGTTCTCACAAAGGAGAGCATGGAACAATATGAAAAGTACGAGGCTCTGGCGTCGCAGATTGATAATCTTATCTGTTGCGGAAGACTTGCCGATTTCAGATATTACAATATGGATCAGGCGTTAAAACGTGCGCTTGAGCAATGCGATAAAATAGATAATATATAACGAACCGTCTGAGCTGTGGGCATTGACCCACAGCTTTATTTTTTACACTTATTGCAAAACGCTTTCAGCCATGTTATACTGGAATAAAAGAGGTGAGCAGATGAAAAAAAGAATAGCAAGGTCGTCCGTTTTACATATAATATTGATAATAACCGCCATAGCCGCCGCAATGCTTTGCAGACAGCTTGACAGGATCGGTACTATGCAAATATTCGGCATTATCAGAAGTCTGATATATATTTTTATGTTTCTGATATGGGGAATCACCCTGAGAAACAGGATAGTGCAGATACAGGCAAAACGCTTTATGACATCTATAGCATGGCTTATTGTGTTCTGGGTAGCTATCCGTTCGGTGAAGTTCATCATAGCCCAGAGTCCGCTCGCTGTCAGAACGCTGTGGTATATGTATTATATCCCGATGATATTTATCCCTATGTTTGCGCTGTTGGTCGCTCTGTCGCTCGGAAAGCCCGAAAACTACCGCCTGCCCGCAGTTACATCCTTACTGTATGTCGCTTCTGTTCTGATGGTAATATTCGTGCTTACAAACGATTTGCATTGCCTTGTGTTCAGATTTCCGGGAGAAAGGGAAATGTGGAACGACAGTGATTACAGCTATGCAGGCGGATATTACATAGTGGCAGGATATATGCTTTTATGCACTATCGGCGCATTTGTGGCTTTAATATCCAAGTGCCGCATACCAAAGGCAAGAAAAACGTTTATTATGCCGCTACTGCCTGTTGTTGCAATGGTTATCTACACGTTGCTCTATGTGTCAGGAGAAATCACGGGCGGTACGTTCATTCACAGACTGGCAGGCGATATGACTATTACCGTAAGCCTTCTTACTGCGCTTTCTTTTGAATGCTGCATACAATGCGGACTTATCCGCTCAAACACTTATTATATACAGCTTTTGCGGCCGTGTACAGTTCCTGCTTTGATTACCGACAATGATTACAATATACTCCTCTCGTCCGATTGTGCCGAAAAAATAGACCGTGAAATAATGCAGATGGCAAAGTCCTCTCCCGTAATGCTCAGCAACGGAAAACGTCTTTCCTCCGCAAAGATAAAAGGAGGCTATGTCTTGTGGCTTGACGATCTTTCTGAGCTTATTGAGGTAAACGACAAGCTGGCGGAGGCTAAGGACGATCTCAAGGATGATTATGATCTGATTTGCGAGGAATACGATCTCAGAAACAGAGAGGCTCACATACTTGAGCGTGACAGGATATATGACAGGATCAGCCGTGAAACATCAGGTCAGATAGCTGTATTGAACAGCCTTACAGACCGCTTCGAGATGTCGGAAGATGAAGATGAGCGCAGAAAGCTATTGGGTAAGATGGTGGTAATCGGCGCTTATCATAAGCGCAGGAACAATCTCATATTCATATCGGAAAGAAGCAGTATGATAAGCGAAAAAGAGCTGTATCTTGCGTTCCTTGAGCTTACGGATAATCTTGAGCTGTACGGCGTGACCTGCGGACTAAATATCAGATTAAATAAGTCCGTGCCGACTGTGGCGGTAATGGAGATGTTCGATACATTCGAAAAAATGATTGAGCTGTCACTGGATAATTTATCGGCTGTGAATATATCCGTGACGTTAAATGACGGTATATTCACAATGACGGTCACTGCTGAAAGCGGTACGGATTTTAATGTAATGAACGGTGATTTTGTAACGGCAGTATGTGATGATGACGGCGAATGGCAGATTGTATACAGAAGGGAGGCAGGAAGATGCAAGGCTTAGGCAGACGTTATCTGTTACGCAGGACGGTAAAAGATGCATTTGATAATCTGCCGTCGGGTATATGTTTTTTCGACAGCAACGGAATAGCGGTCCTGTGCAACAAGCAAATGGACAGGCTGATATATGAATTGAAAGGCTTTGACGTACAGTGCCTCAGCGAACTGCAGGATATATTTTCGGAGCATAACAGCGGCTCGGTCGTACTTGTAAAGGGAAAAGCGTGGCGCTTCAGGCTTGATGTGATTTCGCTGAACAGCATCGGCTACTATACGCAGGTAACAGCAACAGATGTTGACGAGTTGTACAGACGTCAGCTTCAGCTTGAAGAAAGCAGCAGAAAACTTGCGCGTGCCGGCAGACGAATGCGAAAGCTGACAGAGAATATAAGAACGGTTATCCGTGAAGAAGAAATACTCAGTATGAAGATTCGTGTACACGACGATATAGGCAGGAGCGTAATTGCGACCCGTAATCTGCTGTCAAATAACAGACCGACAAGCGAGCTTGACCTTACAGCGTGGAAGAATGCTGTAAGACTTCTTATGAGGGACAACGAAAAAAGCTACGGAGCAAACAGCTATGATATATCCGGTCAGCTAAAGGAAACATCTTCCGTTCTCGGAATCAAAATAAATGTTGAAGGAGATATTCCCGACCCGTTTTATTATAAAATATTCATAACAGCTGTCAGAGAGTGCGCAACGAATGCGGTACGTCACGCAGGGGCTACAAAATTGAACGTTAAATGCAGTAAAAGCGGCGGCAGACAATGGATAGCCCTGTCGAATGACGGAAAAGCACCGGTCAGCACCGTCACTGAAGGCGGCGGCCTTTCGTCACTGCACGACAGAGTAGAAAAAAGCGGCGGAAATATGAGCATTAACTCATATCCGTATTTCGAGCTTGTAATTTCATTTCCGCTCAACAAGGAGGTAACACTATGACGCAGGTACTGATTGTAGAAGACCAGAAAATGATAAGGGAAAGCCTTGAAAATCTTGTAGCACAGGCAGACGATCTTTCTCCGGCAGGCTCGCTTTCTTGTGCGGCGCTTGCCGAGCAATACTGTATGCGTGGTAATATCGACCTGATATTAATGGACGTATGTACGGAAAATGATGAGAGCGGATTTGTCGCTGCGGAAAAAATAAAAAAACGCTTCCCCTCGATAAAAATTATCATCATAACCTCAATGCTTGATTACAGCTATCTTGATAAGGCGAGAAAAGCAGGTGCGGAGAGTATCTGGTTCAAGGATGTAAGCGCAGAGGAGTTACTCAGCGTTATAAAGAGGACGATAGACGGAGAAAGCGTATATCCCGATAAAATGCCCGAAATACCCGTAGGAAATGCTACCAGCTATGAGTTTTCCGATGCGGAAATCAGAGTTCTGCGACTGCTGGTCGAAGGTATGACGTATAAGGAGATGGCACAGGAGCTTTGCGTTACTCCCGATTGCGTAAAGGCACACGTCAGCAGTATGCTTTCCAAAACCGGTTATTCATCAAAAACAAAGCTCGCCGCAGTTGTAACATCAAAAAAACTGATTGTTAACGGATTTTGACATAAATTTCTTGCATTTACTTTTATTTTACCCATTTGGGTAATGGCTTAAATGGAATGGTATGGTATAATAACCTCAGACAGATAAACCGCATAAGCGGATTATCCCGTGCATAAGCACGGTTGGCGGTTACCCGCCTGTCTGAGGACATTTTATCATCAAATCCTTTTGCCACAGGCAAAAGCACAGCGTACCGCCGTGTCGGCTTGCGCCGATTTGATTTGTGATATAATAACCTCAGACAGATAAACCGCATAAGCGGCTTATCCCGTGCATAAGCACGGTAGGCGGTTACCCGCCTGTCTGAGGACATTTTATCATCAAATCCTTTTGTCAAAAGACAAAAGCACGGCGTACCGCCGTGTCGGCTTACGCCGATTTGATTTGTGATATAATAACCTCAGACAGATAATCCGCATAAGCGGATTATCCCGTGCATAAGCACGGTAGGCGGATAACCGCCTGTCTGAGAACATTTTATCATCAAATTGATGAAAATAATCTGACGAAAGGAAAAAACAGCTATGCCTAATCCATATTTACCTTTATGGGAATATATTCCTGACGGAGAGCCGAGAGTTTTCGGTGACCGTGTATATATCTACGGTTCGCACGACAGAGCAGGCTCAGATGATTTCTGCGACTATGTTTTAAAGTGCTGGAGCGCACCTGTGAACGATCTTAACAACTGGGTGTGTCACGGTGTTACGTTCCGTGTAAAGCCGGACGGTGATTTTCCGTCGGATACCGACTGGACGCCCGATAAAAATCAGATCTTATTTGCACCCGATGTCGTTTGCAGGAACGGAAAGTACTATCTGTATGCATATATTGTCAATGCGACAGGCTGCGTTGCGGTGAGCGACAGACCCGAAGGACCGTTCACACTGCTTTCAAAATACAAGTACACTATATCCGATGAGATATGCTGTAACGGCTGGTTCATCGATCCGGGCGTGCTTGTTGACGATGACGGAAGAACTTATATTTACTGTGGCTATGAGCGTTCTTTTATGGCTGAGGTCGATACGGATACGATGTACACGATAAAGGATAACAGCTGTATCGAGCATATCATACCGATAACCACAGATAATGACGGAGGCTTTGACACGGAAGAAACGCTTTTCTTTGAGGCTTGTTCTCCACGCAAGGTCGGTGATACATATTATCTTATTTATTCTCCCAAACGTGGCCCACGTCTTGCTTATGCTACTTCAGACAAGCCTACGGGGCCGTTTAAGTACAGAGGATATATTGTGGACAACGGTGTTGATTATCCCGGCGGTAACGATCACGGCTCGATAGCTCAGATAAACGGTCAGTGGTATATCTTCTATCACCGTATGACCAACGGTACGATAATGTCAAGACGTGCCTGCGTTGAGAAGATCGAGATACTTTCTGACGGCACTATACCGCCTGTTGAAATGACTTCGCTCGGCTTTGAGGACAGCCTTGATCCTTACAGAATAACGGAGGCTGAGATTGCCTGTGTGCTTAAAGGCGGAGCGTTTGTAACGGAACATAACAAGTTCGAAAGAGTGGTAACAGGTATAAAGGACGGTGCTGTAATAGGCTATAAATACTACGATTTCGGGCTTGACAACGGCAACGGCAGAATGTACTTCAGTGCCGATATAACGGGACTTGGCACTGATTGCAACGTGCATATACGCATCGACAGCGAGGACGGCGAGGAGATAGGTTCGTTCAAGGTAGGACACGGAAACGGTGTTTACAAGACAGAAGTAAAGCCGGTCAGCGACAGACACGCAGTGTTCCTTACGGTTGACACGGATTATACAGGCTGGACGGCTGCCTATTTCAAGGAAAGACCGCTGTTTGAGCTGAAGAGGTTTGTATTCACAAAGTAATTTTCGGTTGTTACGAGGTGAAAATATGAAGATAGGTTCTATCGGATATAATCATGTTCATGATATGAAATATGAAAATTTCATTATGGACAGACCTAAAGGACCCGGTGCGGTTTTACTGCTGCTTATAAAGACACCTGCGGTTTTTAAGGTAGGCGGGGTGCAGTATCAGGTCAAAGAAAACTCGTTTATACTGATGTCACCGGATACTCCTTGCTACTATACGGCACAGGAAAATGTGTATACAGATGACTGGGTGTATTTCGAAAACGACGACTGGGATAAGGAATATGTCGAAAAGCTGGGGATACCGATGGATATACCTGTATATCTGGGAGATATGGACGAACTTTCCCACCTTGTACACATACTTGTCTACGAGCATTATTCGGGTGCGGTGAACAGCGAGGAGATCGAGAAAAAGTATATAGATGTACTTTTTCTTATGCTGAGCAGAACGCTGAAGTCCCGTAACTGTATGTCGTCAAAACAGCTGAGCGAAAGGCATTATCGCTTTACGCAGATACGAACCATGATATTCACTATGCCCGACCATGTGGGGAATGTAGACGACCTTGCGGCACAGGCGGGTATGAGCCGTTCCGGCTTTCAGCATCTTTATAAAAAGCTGTTCGGAACAACGGTAATAAAGGATATAATCGAGGGCAGGACGAAACGTGCGAAACGCCTGCTTTCCTCTACAAGACTTACTATAAAAGAGATAAGCACACGCTGTGGTTATACGAATGAATACAGCTTTATGCGGCAGTTCAAGGAACAGGTCGGAAAGACACCGACAGAGTACCGCAGCAGTATATAAGGAGAATGTTTATGAAGAAGATATTATCTGCCATACTGGCATTATGTATGATAGTTTCGATTACTGCTTGTTCATCGGAAAATGAATCGTCCGTAAAGGGCAGTGAGAACAAGGTAATGCGTGACATAACAACGCAGGAGCTTATCGAGGATATGGGACTCGGTATAAATCTCGGAAATACCTTTGAATCCTGCGGAAACTGGATAAACAAGTCGTCTGTTACAAATTATGAAACAGCGTGGGGAAGTCCTGTTATTACCGAGCAAATGATAAAGGGCTACAAGGACTGCGGTTTTGGCGTTATGCGTCTGCCTGTTGCGTGGAGCAATATGATGGACAAAGAAACGTATACTATAAATCCCGACTATATTGCAAGAGTAAAGGAAGTGCTGAACTGGGCGCTTGACAGCGATTTATATGTAATTCTCAACATTCATTACGATAACGGCTGGTTTTCGGACTTTGCCGATGATAAAAAGAGAGATGAATGTTTTAAAAAATATGAAGCTATATGGAAACAGCTTTGCGAGGAATTCGGCGATTACGGCGACCATCTGATGTTTGAATCGCTCAATGAAGAAGGCGGTTGGGAGGAACTGTGGAACAGATACAGTAACGAGGGCGACAAGGAAAAGTCATATTCGATACTGAATGAAATCAATCAGAAGTTTGTTGATATAGTAAGGGCTTCAGGCAAAAATAACGGTAAGCGCCATCTGCTTATCGCAGGATACAATACCGATATTGACCTTACCTGTGACAAGCTTTACAAGATGCCTGCCGATCCGGAAAACCGCTGTGCAGTATCGGTACACTATTATACACCTGCGACCTTTGCCATACTTGAAAAGGACGCAAGCTGGGGCAAGGCACAGACAACGTGGGGCAGTGAAGCCGACAAAAAGCTGCTCACAAAGTATATGGATATGCTGAAAACTACCTTTGTAGACAAGGGTATCCCCGTTATTATAGGTGAATATGGCTGTACAACAAAGAACAAGCAGGCAAAATACATTAATCTATATCTTTCAAGCGTCTGCAAGGAGGCATATTCGAGAGGTATGCTCCCTGTGCTGTGGGATGTAACCGATGTATTCTATGACCGCACGACCTGTACGTTCAAGGATAAGGATTTACTCGACGGACTTATGTCAGTAAAGGAAACCGAAAGAAACGTATAACAAAGTAATTCCTCTTTATAAAATGACTCCCGGAGTGAAATACTCCGGGAGCCTTTTTATATGGTTGTTTACGCCTTCAGTTCAAATGACTTGCAGTCTGTGCAAGCCTTCTGAGTGGGGTCTGCCTCGTGTGTGCCGATCTGGATATGATCGAGTGAGCAGTAATCTGCACAGCAGCAGTGATGCTTACAGTTTGTTATAGAACAAGCTATGCACTTGTTTGCGTGTTCTGTTCCCATTTTTCGTACTTCCTTTCAGAAATAAATATGAGTAAAGTTGTCTTTACGCACATTATTATAACCGGAAAGCCGAAAAATATAACAGAATTATCATTCCATTATTATGCTTAAAATATCGGAAAATTCAGGCACGATATAATCCGCTTTATATTCTTTAAGCTCGTCCTCAGAGCCGAAGCCGCATAGCACACCGACAGATTTTATACCGCACTGTTTTGCGCCGATTATATCAAATTTCCTGTCACCTATCATAATGGCGGATGAACGGTTTTCTATATGCTGATTGTCAAGCACATAGTTTATTATGCTTGCCTTGTCCTCAAACGAGAAGTCAAGTGACGCACCGCATATAAAAGTAAAATATTTTGCCAGATCGAAATGCTCAAGCACTATTTTAGCGAGCTTCAGCGGCTTTGAGGTGGCGAGGTATATCTTTTTTCCGTTGTCATAAAGTGTTTTCAGTGTTTCGGGAACACCTGCTATGACCTTGTTTTCGTATACTCCGACAGTGTGATAGCGTTCACGGTATTTCAGTACCGCCTCTTTCGCCTTTTCTTCGGGGAAATCATAGAAGATATGGAACGATTCCCAAAGCGGAGGGCCGATAAATCTTTTCAGATTTTCTTCGTTGTTTTCTTCAATGCCGTAATAGTGAAGGGCATACTGCACGCATTTTGCTATACCCTCGTATGAATCTGTCAAAGTTCCGTCAAGGTCGAATAAAATATGCTCAAATGCCATTTTTCCTGTCCTGCTCTATAAGTATTTTTACTGCGTTCACTGCCGTTCTTATCGCTCTGTCGCTGTCCATACAGACAGTATCGGGAAGTCCTGCGTTGCTTCTTTCAACGTTCCAGAGGGCTGTGAATACAGCGCCTGCACGTTTTCTTCTTGCAAGGGCTACGGAGAATATTGCGGCGGATTCCATTTCGGAAGTAAGACAGCCGCATTTTACATAAGCCGACCAGCTATCCGAGAGCTTATTTCCTACAGGCATCTGTAATGGCTCTATCTCGCCGTAAAAGCTGTCCTTGCTGTGAACTACTCCGACGTGGCAACGCTTGCCGTCAACATCTTCCGATAATGCATCGCCTGCGGCTTTAAGTGCGGTGGTTACTTCAAAATCCGCTACCGCAGGGTAGTTTTCGGGAATATACTCGTGCGATGTTCCTTCGCTTCGTATTGACGCCTGCGCCACAACCAAGTCGCCGCCGGAAACGCTTATATCCATACCGCCGCTTGTGCCTATTCTTATAAAAGTATCCGTGCCTGAGCGGATAAGCTCTTCAACGGCAATTGCGGCGGAAGGGCCGCCGATACCTGTTGACACAACGCTTACCTTTTCGCCGAGGAGATAACCCGTATAGGTCGTATATTCACGGTTTGACGCAACAAATTCCGCATTGTCGAGATATTTTGCTATAAGCGGAACTCTGCCGGGGTCGCCGGGAAGAATAGCGTATCTTCCGACATCGCCTTTTTTGATTTTAAGATGGAACTGTTCGTTTTCTGTAAGAAGTGCCATAATATCACCCTTTCGCAAAACGTTTATTTCTTTGCTTTAGCTCTTTTCTTAGCGGCTTTTTTTGAAATCACTTCGTCAGCCGGAGCAGTAGTGCCGCCCAGAACAGAGGGGGCCGCCTTGTTCTTTTCCTTTTCACGCTTTTCGATATTTCCGTGTATCTTATCCCAGTTGCCGAATATCGCAAGAAGTATGCCGAGTACCGTTATAATAAGGAGCGGCATATAAAGGTATCCGGGGTCGCCCGGCAGCATTTCGTGCAGGATGAGTACGCATATCAATCCGACGAAGGTAAGAGCGCCGCAGATAAAATATTTTTTCAGCATAGCAAAGAACACAGGCACTATATAGCATATAACGGTAAATGACATCCAGAATATCAATATGCCCATTATCGAGCTTACGTCGGTAGTCTCGGTAGTTATCAGCGAAATAAGTCCGAGAATATTCAGCACTACCGCTATTACTCCCGTTGCTATCATCATAAGTACCTTTAATACGATTACAAAAATCTTCATTTTATCCTTTTCCGTTTCAATTAATTTTTTAAATTTCTATAATTTAATGATAACACAAGAAACCGGAAAAATCAACATTTTTATTGTGAGCATCCTGTGAAGAAAATTGCATTCGGTTTTGTTTTTTCCAACCCGTACAATTTATAAAATTAAAAAATACCTCTTATATAAAAATTGCACACGCAGATAATAATTCTGTGAGAAAAACGAAAGGAAAAGATTATCCGATGCCACAAAAGATAAAACTTATCAGCGGTATTTTTACTGCGGTTACGCTTTTTTCAAATATAATGTACGGCGGTGCGTGTGCAGAAAAATATATATCCGTAAATTCGCCGTGTTACCCGATGAAATGCAGTGCAGAATATGAAAGACCTGAGCTTTATGTCTGCGGAACGCCGTTTGGTATCAAGCTGCTGACAGACGGTGTTATAGTAACCGGATTTGCCAAAGTAGGCGACAGCACAGATGCTTTTGAATTATCTCCCGCCGGCAAAGCAGGAATAGAAAAGGGAGATGTTATAACGAAAATAGACGGGGAGAAAATTACGTCCTCAGCAAATATGAGCGAGCTTATATCCGTGTGCGGAGAATATGCAACGCTGACTTATATAAGAGATGGCTGTGAATATACAGCCGATGTTGAAATAAAGTGCGACAGCGACGGCGAAAAGAGAATAGGACTTTGGGTGCGTGACAGCACGGCAGGTATCGGCACTATGACGTTTTATCAACCTAATACACTTGCGGGTGCAGGACTTGGACACGCTGTGTGCGATGTCGACACGGGGGAGATTCTTCCGCTCGGAACAGGTCAGATAGTGCCTGCGGTGATAACCGGCGTAAAAAGAGGGGAACGTGACTGTCCGGGTGAGCTTTGCGGTACGCTGAAACCGTCGGACGTAAAGGGCAGAATAACCGATAACTGCGGATGCGGACTTTATGCCGTGCTTGAAGAAGCAGATATGCAGGGGCAGTTGATGCCGCTTGCATTTGCAAGTGAGGTACAGTGCGGACAGGCATATATATTATCGACCGTTGACAGCGGCAAGCCCGAAATGTACAGCGTTGAAATAGAAAGCGTTGACAGAAATTCTGCGGACAACAAGAATATGGTAATAAAAGTAACAGATGAACGGCTGACAGAGTTGACGGGCGGAATAGTGCAGGGAATGAGCGGAAGCCCGATAGTGCAGAACGGGCGGCTTGTCGGAGCGGTAACGCACGTTTTCATAAGTGACCCTGCTCACGGGTACGGGATATTCGCACAGAGTATGTATGAGCATTTGCTGTCACTCAGTGAAACCGAAGAACAGGCGGCGTAAATTTAACCGAAAAACGCTTTTGCAAAGTCTTTATGAGGCTATGCGAAAGCGTTTCGCCGTTATCACAGCAAAAATCGTTTATTCGAAGAAACGTGATAGTTACAGACCTGCTTTTATTCACATAGAAAAGCTACAAATCGACATACATATTGTGCAAAATCACGAAAACGGTTTTTTATTGCAGAAATTTGTCGAAAAATGTTGAAAACGGTCATTTCACGGATATATAATAAATAAGAAGAAGCAAATTTCTACATATTGGGTTAGGTAATCCGATAATTCGTTTTTATATTATCAATTCGGACTTCGATTCAAAAAAACTGAAAAAATTTGGTAAAATCATCTTGAATTATTTTCCAGTTTGTGTTATATTATAGAAGCAATAAAACTATGGAGGTAAGAAAATGTCACAATCTATCAGAGTACTTATAGGGGATGATTCGTTAGAGCTTGGAATATCATGGGCCACCGCTTTCAAAGAGGCAGGGCTGTATGCAATAACCAGACCGAAGATGGGAAAGGTTCTTGTTGATTATGTGCTTACGGAGCGTCCTGCTGTGGTTATCCTTGACGCAAAAACACCCGGTCTTGATGTCTGCGATATAATCAGGACACTCAAAGGAAGCGGAGAATATGCTCCTGTTATATTCGTAACGGCGAACTATGATTCTGCAAAGGTCGAGTTTGAGGTGATGGACGCAGGGGCGGACTATTATATGATACGTCCGTTTGATCCGGAAACGCTTGTATCAAAGGTTTTGTCGGTATATAACGACAAGATAAACGGCAGACGCAATACCGCATCGGACGAATCCGATATGGAGTGCGTAGTGACGGAGATAATACATCAGATCGGCATACCTGCTCATATCAAAGGGTATCATTATCTCAGAACCGCAATCATGCTTTCGGTTGAGGATCCCGACATGATAAACTGTATCACAAAGCTGCTCTATCCGACCGTTGCCCGTATGTATGAAACAACGCCGTCAAGAGTTGAACGTGCAATACGTCACGCAATAGAAATTGCGTGGGACAGGGGAGATGTAGACACGCTCAACAGCTATTTCGGATACACTATTCATACATCGAGAGGAAAGCCGACAAACTCGGAATTTGTTGCTCTTATTGCCGATAAGTTGAGGCTGAAGTACAGATGCACGGCAATCTATGGCTCTAAAAGAATGAAAAATTCACCTGAGGATTCGGTGGTACGCATTTAAGCGTGTAAAGGATATAGATAAGTAAAAATCAGAACCCCCGTCGTGTGACGGGGGTTCAGCTTATTTACTTTATATCTGCGTGGTGCGCCTGAATTGACTTTACGCCGAAGTGTTTGTTCGCTTTAAGTGACTTTATACCCTCGATGCTTGCCTTAGCGGCCGCCATTGTTGTGATATAAGGCACCTTATGTCTTATTGCTGACTTGCGGATGTAGCTGTCATCGTTTGCACTCGTCTTTCCTGCTGGTGTGTTGATGATAAGCTGGATATCGCCGTTTGCTATTGCATCGGTGATGTTGGGTCTGCCCTCGTACATCTTGTTGATACGTTCAGCGGTGATGCCTGCGTCCTTTATCATATCATAGCTCTTGCCTGTTGCAAGGATACTGAAACCAAGCTCGCTGAATGATTTTGCGATTTCAAGCAGCTCGGGCTTATCTCTGTCGCATACGCTGAGGAGAACAGTTCCCCCAAGAGGAAGCTTTACCTGTGTTGCCTCCTGAGCCTTGTAGTACGCTTCTCCAAATGTGGGAGCGATTCCGAGAACCTCGCCTGTTGAACGCATTTCGGGACCGAGAACGGGGTCAACCTCCTGGAACATATTGAAGGGGAATACCGCTTCCTTAACGCCGTAGTGGTTGATAACCTTGTCGTGAAGCTCGGGTACGGGGGAGGGCTTGCCTGTCAGCGATGATGTGATTATCTGTGTAGCAAGCTGTACCATGTTGATGTCGCAAACCTTTGATACCAGCGGTACTGTACGGGACGCTCTGGGGTTAGCTTCAAGAACATAGACAGTATCGTCTTCAATAGCGTACTGCATATTCATAAGACCGCATACATTCATTTCAACGGCAATCTTCTTTGTGTAATCTTTGATTGTTGCGACCTGCTTTTCCGTAAGATTCATAGAGGGCAGGATACAAGCGGAGTCACCGGAGTGAACACCTGCAAGCTCAATATGCTCCATAACAGCGGGAACAAAGCAGTTCTTGCCGTCCGAGATAGCGTCAGCCTCGCACTCTGTTGCGTGGTGGAGGAAACGGTCTATCAGTATAGGTCTGTCGGGGGTAACGCCTACTGCCGCAGACATATAGACCTTCATCATTTCGTCATCGTGAACGATTTCCATACCTCTGCCGCCGAGAACGTATGAAGGACGTACCATTACGGGATAGCCGATGCGGTTAGCGATTTCAAGCGCTTCGTCAACGTTTACAGCCATTCCGGATTCGGGCATCGGGATTCCGAGCTTGTCCATCATAGCACGGAAGTGATCTCTGTCTTCCGCAAGGTCGATAGTTTCGGGAGTTGTGCCGAGAATGTTTACGCCGTATTTCTTAAGGTCGCTTGCAAGGTTGAGCGGTGTCTGACCGCCGAACTGAGCGATAACGCCGAGCGGCTTTTCCTTATCGTGAATCGAAAGAACGTCTTCAAGGGTGAGCGGCTCAAAGTAGAGCTTATCCGATGTATCGTAGTCGGTTGAAACTGTTTCGGGGTTACAGTTTACGATGATAGATTCAAAGCCGAGCTTTTTGAGTGCAAGTGCCGCATGAACGCAGCAGTAGTCAAATTCGATACCCTGACCTATTCTGTTGGGACCGCCGCCGAGGATCATTATCTTGGGCTTGTCGCTGACAGGGCTTTTATCCTCGTCAAGATGATAGGTGGAGTAGTAGTAAGCCGCATTATCAGTACCGCTTACATGAACGCCTTCCCACGCTTCCTTTATGCCGAAGCCGATACGGGCATTTCTGATCTCTTCCTCTGTAACCCCAAGAAGTGAGCTTAAATAACGGTCGGAGAAACCGTCCAGCTTTGCTTGCTTAAGCACAGCCTTTTCGGGAACAGAACCCTTGATCTTGAGCAGTGCTTCTTCTTCGTCAACAAGCTCCTTCATCTGCTGTAAGAACCAGTCCTTAATCTTTGTAAGGGCGTGGATTTCTTCAATAGTAGCACCCTTGCGAAGTGCTTCATATATAACAAACTGTCTTTCGCTTGTGGGGTATCTCAGCTGTGCTAAAAGCTCTTCCTTTGTCATATCGTGGAAGTTCTTTGCAAAGCCAAGACCGTATCTGTCCTTTTCGAGTGAACGTATAGCCTTCTGGAAAGCCTCTTTATAGGTCTTGCCGATGCTCATTACTTCACCGACAGCTCTCATCTGTGTTCCGAGCTTATCCTCTGCACCCTTGAACTTTTCAAATGCCCAACGTGCAAACTTGATTACAATATAATCTCCGTCGGGGTAATACTTGTCGAGTGTGCCGTACTTACCGCAGGGAATATCCCCCAGCGTCAGACCGCAGGCAAGGAGGGCGGAAACAAAGGCGATAGGGAAGCCTGTAGCCTTTGAAGCAAGAGCGGAAGAACGTGATGTTCTGGGGTTTATTTCGATTACAACAATACGTCCTGTTTCGGGATTACGGGCAAACTGACAGTTGCAGCCGCCGATAACCTCGATGGATTCGATAATGCGGTAAGACATTTCCTGAAGCTCTTTCTGAACATCTTCGGGAATAGTCAGCATAGGAGCGGAACAGAACGAATCGCCCGTATGCACGCCGATGGGGTCGATGTTTTCAATAAAGCAAACGGTAATCTTGTTGTTGTCGGCATCACGGACAACTTCAAGCTCAAGCTCTTCCCAGCCGAAGATACATTCCTCGACAAGAACCTGACCTACAAGAGATGCCTGCAAGCCTCTTTCACATACGACCTTAAGTTCGTCTACATTATAAACCATTCCGCCGCCGGCACCGCCCATTGTATAGGCAGGACGAAGAACTACAGGGTACTTGAGTTCCTCGGCTATCTTGACAGCTTCATCAATCGTGTAAGCAACTTCACTTCTCGGCATACCGATACCGAGATCCTTCATTGCATTCTTGAACTCGATACGGTCTTCGCCTCGTTCGATAGCGTCGACCTGAACGCCGATTACCTGAACGTTGAACTTTTTCAGTACACCTGCCTTGTCAAGCTCAGAGCAGAGATTAAGTCCTGACTGACCTCCGAGGTTGGGCAGAAGCGCATCGGGACGTTCCTGCTCGATAATCTGAGTAAGTCTGTCGAGGTTGAGCGGTTCAATGTAGGTGATGTCCGCTACATCCGGGTCGGTCATAATAGTTGCGGGGTTTGAGTTTACAAGAACTATCTCGTAACCGAGCTTCTTGAGTGCTTTACAAGCCTGTGTGCCTGAATAGTCAAACTCACAAGCCTGACCTATGATGATAGGACCGGAGCCTATTATCATAATTTTGTTAATGTCCTGTCTTTTTGGCATATTTCTCATCCTTACCGCACTTTTGCAGTGCGAAATTTTTATTTGCCGTATTGTTGGCATATTTTATTAGGATAATAATATCACAAAATCCGACAGAATGCAATAGAAAACTTCCGGATAGGGCAGATTTGTCATAAAAGTAACATTTTCAGGCGGATGTTCGGTTTTGGGTACGAAAAAGCCGACCTGCCGGAAAAGGTCGGCTGATAATATTAAATCATATTTTTTCAAATATAAGGATTTTCTGAGTTACTTTCTTGATTAAAGGGAGGTTTCTGAACGGTTTTAATATCGGCATGATTTCTGTCATACCACGGATGATATCGTCATTTTTTATACATCTGAAACCGTCTGCCGCTTTACCTAAATCATCAAAGGTATCAGCACCAAACACGAATTTTGCACCGGTGTCCTGAATTGATTTTTCGGTATGCTCCTTGTTTACCCACTTTTTAGCAAGGCACTCCATAAGCACTGTCGCATTATCGAATTTATCTCTGATAATCGACAGCATCTGAGCGTTTTCATCAGAGGTCAGATACATTGAAAGACCTTCGATTATAAATAGCATTTTCCCTCTTTTTGTTACCTTGTCAGCCCAAGCGGGATCGGTTGCGGAAATGCCTATTGTAGACACCCTGCCTGATTCGTGATATATTGCGTCACGAACCTCGATAGTTTCTGGCAGATCGACATTGTACCATATTATTCTGCCGTTATCCATACGGTAAAATCTTGTATCAAGTCCGCAGGCTATGTTTACAACCGTGCAATCGGGATTTTTGTTTATAAAGTCTTTGACCAATTCGTCAAATACGATGGTTCGTGCGATTACTCCGTTGCTCATCGTAGAATCCTTTTCCGCTTTTGAAAAGTCATAGTCTATCTTATCGACAAGCTCTATTGCCTTTGCGTCATAAAATTTAGCATTCTTTTTTCTTGAATACTTGGCTCTTGCATAAAAACTCTGTAGCATAGTTTCTGCTGAGCCTGTAAGCAGTGGATTGATTTTTTTGTCTTCCATAATATCTCCGTTAATACACAAATACATTTTGGTTAATCCCGACTAACCAAAATCATTTTACCACAAAAATGCGCCTCTGTCAATAAGAATCCAAAAGTATTGCGGCTGAAGAGCGGATTTAAACAGGTTATAATCGGTTATAAATCAAAATTTCATAATATCGAAATAAAATGTAAAAAAAGACTTGACAAAGGAGTCAGGATTTGTTATAATAAATCACGTTGTGAAAACAACTCAAAAGTTTTATAGCTTTTGAGCCACTAGCTCAGGCGGCAGAGCACCTGCCTTTTAAGCAGGGTGTCCCGGGTTCGATTCCCGGGTGGCTCACCAATATTGTTATTTACACTTTTAAGGATACTGCTATAGGGTGTCCTTAAAGCTGTAAGTAATCATATATCACACAGCGAAGCAGGTGCAAGCTGCTCCACTGTGAAATATACAATTTGAACCGTCGCTTTGTTACTTTTGACTTTGACGCATCCATCACGAATTATAGCACTACAGCAACGTGTGGTATCCGCCCTTTCTTCGCTCGCTGATATTCAGCAGATACAATGTATCCCATACCGGAGAACCGGCTGTCATCGCAAAGTCTTGTTATCACAAAGTTGGCTATTCAGTTTGTACTGCCTTTGGGTAATGCGGCAGGTGGGGATATACACTGCGGATTTACGCTTTGTATATCAGATTAAAAACACAAGAGCCTCCAGCGTCCGGTAAACTTCTGAAAGCTCTTGCAAAATTGTATTAAATGTGCTATAATAAAGCACACTAAAGGCACTATTGCACTAAGTCAGTCAGATGTTCGGACATCGAGCTGATGAGGGGCTGTATCGTTCTTGCAGGAACTGTACAGCCTGTGTGTGGTGTTTTTTATTTATATACATTCTATCACAAAGCATAAATCATGTCAAGGGAAATTTACATAAATTTCTCTTTTTTTATGCTCATATATAACTGAAACCGCTCTGTTATGCGGTTTTTTCGTTTTCATATATGAGTTTTTTCATCTCTCTGAAAAAATTGCACAAATTTTTGTAGGACAGTAAACGGCTTTAATATGCGATACAACGGGCATTGCCCGTTGTTTTTGTATGAGTGCTTGTAGGCACTCTTTAACTTGCATTTTAGATGGATAGCAGGAACGTTCGGATTTGCAGTCGAGGTTGTTGATAAATTGATGATAATATTTCAACAGCTTGTGGAATAAAAAGGAAAAACGAGCTACATAGAGTAACTCGATTTTTGTAGTTCTGTATTTAATTATCAGCATAAAGATTCTCCATGAGCTCCTTAACGGAGCTGAACAATCTGCTCATATCTTTGCTGTCCAATATGTTTTTCATTGCATTGATTGTTGTTTTGTTCGGAGATTCGGCAGTGACCTCGAATGAGATTCTGCGCTCACGAGCGACTTTGGTTGCGAAAATTGTATATGCAGCAGTCATTGAAATCACCATTCCTTTACTTGTCGAAAGCTGCTTTTATTGTCGCCACCGGCGACAGTTTTCCTGCCGAGAATGCAGAGCCTATTGCGAAAAATAAAATCCGAATCAAACCCTTGCAGCTGAGATCATACTCAAGCTGATCAGTTAAGAGCAACGCTTTATTAGTGATTTAACCGCATACAGAATAATCAATAACATCATTGTGCGCTTATAGCGAAAAATAAAACCGAAAATTTCGTTATAAGTATCGTTAATATAGCAGGAATATAAAGAATAGAATCTACACTTATACTTATTTTCGCAATAAAACAACTGGTTTATATATAGAACTTCGATTTTGGGGGCTACCCCTTACCCTCAAAAAAATAGATTGACAAAGTTCGGATAAAGTGCTATTATACAAGTGTACAAATTTATTTTTGTATGTTGATATGTGATTGCAGTTCTGAGGGCAAATAAGGAACTGCAATTCTTTTTTTAAACGTTTTTTGATTAGACGTACTATTTTAATGCTATAAACGTTGTCAGAATATACGTTCCTGTTATCATATCTGAGTTTTCTCGTTTTTCTGATACATCTTTCATAGACAAGATCAGAAACTATGGCGATAACATCATCTCTTTTTATTTTAAGCGCATTTGATATATCGCTGAAGCTGTTCCAACAGTATCTCAACTTTTTATCTATGCACTTTAAAAGGTATAAGTATACTTTAAGCTGTTTTGCATTAAGATTTCTTGTAAACACAGAGCGTTTTATCGGCGTGTATTCGCCGCACAATTTTTCTGTGTTAAGAACATAGGTATAAGTGCCTATCAGATTGTCAGGACGGTATGCTTTGATTATATGAGAAATAAAACCTTTCTTATGGAGCGATTTTATGATTCTCGATACGGTTTGTGCAGTTTTTATACCGCAGGAATGAGCAATAGTTGTTTGTCGGACACGTTTGTAATCGCCTGTTTTACTGTGTATATTTGAGTGCAGAGATATGAGATAGGCGAGAACGGCAAACTCATTGTGTGTAAGATCTGCGGCAAATATATAGTTAGGCAATTTGAAATAGTCAAACTTTAACATTGCTCATTCGCTCCTTATTCTATTTTTTGACCTTGAGTTAATTTTTTCTCAAGTACTTTTTTAAGTATTTCTGCCTCAACAGAATGCTTAATAAACTGTGAGTGATCAATATTCGAATCGTGCGTCATCATCCTGGTAAGCTGACCGAACAGAGAAATAGCAATACCGCCGACAGCAGGATCTATAGTCGGGGCAGTTTCTTCTTTGAGATTTTCTTCAGTGTCAGCAGTTTGTTTGTTGATAACTTCCTTGATATTTTCGTCATTTTCATGTACAATAGGCGGGTTATCAGGTAACGGTATGTTCTCAAACACCGGATTTTCAGTGTGAATTTTATCTGATTGGATTTCGATAATATCCGACATTTCCGCTACAGCTCTGATAATATGATTTTTTATCGTTTTGAATTCCGGATTTTCTTCTAATGATGGGAAATCCGGAATTTTCGAAGTATAAATGCCTATACGATCTTTTTGACAATTGCACCATTGTTCGTATAATGACTGTATATCCTTGTTTCTGCAAATCTGCTGTGTAATGCTGTCAACAACAGCCTTAGCTTCAGGCTTGAGAAATTTGTACACTTTTTTGCCTTTGGTAGAATCAAGGATATTTTTGAGCTTCGTGATATTTTCGTATAAATTCTGCTGACCCGGCAATGTTCCGGCTCTTAGCTGCGCTGCGATTTTGTCAAATGCCATAGCCGCCGATGAACGCAATTCGTTGCGTAATTCGGTCTGATGTTCGTTTAGCATTGATAATTCTTCTGAATAAATATCATTTGCAAAGGCGGAGCGTATTTTTTCTATCCCGTTGTTAGTCAGATAGCCCTCTTTCGGATCTTTCGAGTAAATCATAATATGTACATGAGGATTTGTTTCCTTGTTATGAAAAGCAGCATACCACTGTAAAATTTCAGGTTTGATTTTCGTCTGTTTTGCCATAGTTAAAATATGCCGTCGGACAAGTGAACGCCATGCGTCAGCTGTTATTTGTTCATCATTATAGGCATAGCCGGAAAGCTCGGCGTCAGAGCGGCGCAATGATACAACGTGCGTCCACACGTTGCCCCGGTGAGCAGCTACTTCTTGAGCTACCTTATTCAGATCTACACTCTGACCGTCCTGGGAGAATAGTCCGTGTTCACCGTCCTTTACAACACCGGGGCGTTCGCCTAGATAGTGGGTGTATGCCGATTTTCCTATTACTATATCTGCATTTCTGTCTATTACCGCTGAAATTAAATCGCTTGCCGTCCCTTGCGTAGGGTTATTGATATAATCCTCATATTCAAACAGTTTTTTAGCATCTTTAAAATCTTGCAGAAGTTGATCTATCATCTGTTTTTGTTTTTCACTTACGGGATCATTAGGATTGGACGGCTTCTGAGGTTCGATACCGACAGAGTTAGTATTATTTATCACTACACCGGGACGTGTAGCAATATATTTTGTGTAATACTCCAGGTGCGATTTTGGTACAGATGGAGCAATGTATCTGCTTGTAACTATTATTTTTGGCATTATTCATCACCATTCTGAAATTTCGTTGCGTCTTCGAGAGTTAGTATACCGTTGATTTTCGATACTTCCTGCACGCAGCGTATGTGTAATGATTTTAATGTGTTATCATCTAAATTGTGAAATGCCGCTGTAATATTTGCGAGCTTTGCCGTTTCAACTGCTTCTTTGAATAATAAGCGTGCAAGACGCTGTTCTGTTGCGTAAACAGTCGATTTAATCATATCGGTTATAATGGGTGCGATGAAATTAACGGAATTCTGACTTTCAAGATAGCCAATATAAAATTCGACTGCTTTCTGCACGAATTCTGTCATTGTACTGCAATTATCACTTTTATACATACCACGGATTTTAGCTTTTAATGCCGGGTCAAGTGCAACGTTCATTTGTTCTTTTTTCATATTATTGTCCTTTCTGCAAAATGGCAAAAGAAAAACCTGCGATAGCAACCGCAGGTTAATCTGTATCATAAAACTTATCTGTTTACAATCTTGCATTTTTTCAGTATCTGAGGGTCAGCGTTTATCATCGAAATAAGTCTGCAAGCAGTTTTCATGGGCTTATTGGTACCTGTTTCCCATGCTTCGACAGTCTTAGCAGATACGCCGATTACAGACGCAAACGTTCTCTGTGTCATATTAAGCTTGTTTCTGACTGCTTTAATCTCCTTAGGAGAAAAGTCATCAGCCGGGGTGACAGTTACTTTGACCTTCTTAGCACTTACGTTACCCTTTTCGTATTCAATAGCTTCTGTCAGACCTTTTGTAATGCTATCATAAAGTCCCATAAGTAAACCTCCTTATAAACTTTCTTCCAATAGTTTAACCAATTTTTTGATTTCGTTACATTCTTCTTTGCTCAGATTTTCTTTCTTGTTTTTAGGATATGCAGTGATTAAATAAATGCGCTCTTTTACAACAAAATCAATATAGCACACCCTGACACTGCCGCTTTTTCCTCTGTTTTCAAAAGCGTAACGAAATTTGCGAAGTCCGCCTGTGCCTTTTATTACATCACCGATTTTGGGCGTTATAGTAAGTTCGTATTGCAAAGAGCTTAATTCTTTATCAGAAAGCCCCATAGCCGACCACTGTTTTTCAAATTCGGGCATGATTACGAATTCACGAGTCATATTTAACCTCCTTACTGTTATTATTATACCCTATTGAATAGGGTTTGTCAAGCGGCTGTTCTGAATGCTTTAAACCATAATAACGGATTGACTTTAGCGCCTGTGTTCTTTACTGATAATCCGTTATATGTATGAGGTTTCTGATATTCCTGTCTGACAACTTCACCATCAACAAATGCCGCTTTTATGCCGAGATGGTATACATTCTTTTCACTGCCGAATGTATGATACCAGCCCGTTGAATCAAATCCCTCATCTTTTTCTTTACTGTGAGTACCGCTATGTGAGTATCCGATTATCATTTGTGAGTTACCGAATATATCACGAAGCGAGTGACCTATATCTTCTTCACCGATAGCAATACGCTCCATGCAGCTGTATTCAACCAGCATGGTAATTGTATCGCCGGCCTTAAATGTATTGCCGTTTGTCATTACTATAGTCGGGAATTCAAACCCATACTGTTCTTTAAAGGCGTCAACGTCTATAATATACGCAATTTCGACAGCAGAACAGTTATAAGTATAATTTGGTGTGCTTTTTATTATATTGTGTTCTTCGCTGTTATAAACGTCATAGATAAATGCGTCCTGTATTACTTCATCGGCACTCGGTAAAATATCAATCCTTACAGGAATTTCAGAAGCTTTCAGCGAAAGCGTTACACCGCCGTCATAGGCTGTATATAGCCCATTATGATGAAAAAATTGCTCTGCATTAAGCGATGTAAGAATAACTCTGTTTTCAAGTTCACTGCTGTTTACAGGTAAATTGAAAAAACCTTCAAAGTATGTAAACAGAGCGGATTTCACAGTAGCGGCTACAGGAAAATATAAATCCGTTATGCCGGCTTTTTCAAGCATGGTTTCGATTACTTTCAGATTATCGGTAACTATATCTTCTTTTTCGCTTACTCCGAACATTTCTTCCCATTCTTTTTGAGACGGCATAATGAGAGTTAATGTAAGATTACGATTATTTCCATATGAGGTAATCTTATGTGTTATACCGATTGCGCCGTTTGATATAGCATTGGTAACAGCCCTTCCTATTTCAGCGGCACCGAAAAGATCGATATTTGCTAAACGTACTGTAGCAATAAAATCATTGTAATCCGCAATTCCGCTCGATTCAGTGTTTTCGGCTATATCGCTTGTCAAATCAGATACGCTGTTCTTCAACATATCTTTTACATATACACCGTTTTTAGCGTGATACATTGCTATAAACAGCGGTAAGTAAATGTCGCCTGCGCCGCTGACAGTATATTTTACTGTATCTGTGTTTTCGCCTGATTTGACAGTCAGAACCTGTGTTTTATAATTCTTGTTATCAATCGTTTTTTCTGTCACAATATAATTATAGTCAGGCAGCCCTTTACGAACGAGTGTCTGTATCATTTCTTTCGTTTCCTCTTTGAAATTATTCTTGTCATTCAATGAGAACGCCGTATCGTTTTCGAGATCCGTATATTTATATTTTTTATCCGGAAATATTTTATTGAGATCACTCTGACTTTTGACGGCTTTTAACATTGTAACAGCTTCATCGGCAAGCTTGTCGTATTTCTCTATATCTGAACTGTCGTACAACAGGATAGTTGAAGCATTGTTTTTTTCTAGCGTCTGCTGCAAAACAGCTTTTGATAGATTGATTGAAAAATCCGGCATAAAGCTGTATGTAGTTTCTTTTATTTCTCCGTTTATTGTATTGTTGACATCGTTAAGCGCACTGTCTACATATTTATTAATATCAGACCATGACTGATTGATTAACACATCGCTCATGGCATTACCGATTAATCCGAAATACGAAGCAATGATAAACCACACAGCTGCTGTAATTCCAAACAATAACATAAAAACAGCGCAAATTATTCCTACAATAAAACGCCGTCCTTTTTTGGTGCTGAGCAATTTTACACCGACTTTGACGATTACACTGACAGCCATTATCTACCGCCTCCAGTACCGAAAAGAGCCGCCTTGTACGGCGGCGCAATGACTTTCAACAAATAACGTTCATTGCCGCAACGATACAGACAATGTGAACGTGACGGTTTGTTTATCAGTTTGTATTCTGCCGGATCAAGCTGAAGCGTATCTATAAAGTTTTCGGATGATACTATACCGGGATAGAAGAAAAATTGATGAGTGGGTATTGATAATAAAGGTTTGGTGTATTCTTTTATTCCCGGCAAAGTAAGATCCTCGACATTTTGAGAAGCAATGATCAGACCGGAATCCATTTTTCGATCCTGCTTCATGATGGCTCTCAGATATTTTACGGTTGTCAGATTGTTAAGAAATAAATGCAATTCATCAACTCCGGCAAAAGTACGTCCTTTTGTAAGTAACCGGTTCTGAATGTAAGACAGCAGATTGAACAGTATAGTGTCACGGAGCTTTGCGTTTGTATCCATAATACCACGGATCAGAAAGTTAATCATCTTGCCGTCTTTTATATTAGTATGACCGTTAAAATACTTACTTTCAGCACCACGGCATAACGAATTTAAACCTAAGAGCAGATCCTGAAGTGTATCGGAACGATATAATGCTTTTTTGCCTTTTTCACATTTATTGTATTCTTCTTCAATAACCGCATATAAGTCTGTGAGTAACGGAAACTTGTTGTGAGGTATTTTATCAAGATTGGTGTTTTCAAATATGTTGAATTTAGCATAAAGTTTTCCGAGCATTATTTCAAGCGTATCTATAGCTGCGTCAGAAAAATCTTTGTAACAACGGAAAAAATCCTTGAGGTATGATATATGTTGTGACAGTGCAGAGGTTTTACTGAATGCCTCGACCTCAAGCATAGTTTGATTATCATCAGTTGCCCATGGAGTGGGTTCAAGAGGATTTATCGTATATTTGCCGCCCATAAGATCAATATTTACACCGCCGAGATTATTTGTCAGCTCTACATATTCTACATTGGGATCGATATTCAGTATATCAAATCCTGATTCTCTCAGGTTGGTAAGGATAAGCTTTAATAGAAAAGATTTGCCTTCACCTGCATTACCGAGAATTACAATGTTGGAATTGGTTTTATCGTCACTTCTGACATCAAAATCAACGCATATACTGCTGCCGTATTTATCTTTTCCGATGTACAGCCCCTTCTCGTCTGTTTTACCACTGTAATTCAGTGGATATAGATTAGCTGCTGAGCTAATTGGCATAACCCGTTCGAATAAGTTTCCGAACATATCTCTGCCGAAAGGAAGGGTTGCAATAAATCCTTCTTTTTGCTGTAATAACAGCCTGTCGTAACTGATTTTGGAACGTATCAATTCCATTGAAATATCAGCCTGAAGCTCAGCCAGCCGTTCCTTTGAAGAAGATTTCAATTGAATGAACACCGAGGTATGGACCATTGATTCATTATTTCGACGTATGTCTGTGAGCATTTCCACCATATCGCTTAGATTGCTCTCAGCGTCTATGGCTTCAGCAAGCTTGGTCGTTGTGTTCTTCTGAGCGTTATTCTTTCTGTCGGCGTGTTCTATAATCTGATTTTGTTCAGCCGCTGAAACCGGGCGATTATATATCTTCAGCGTAACATTTTCGTGGTCTGCAATATGTGACAAGATTGCCTGTTCCTGCGTTTTCGGCGCATATTCTCTGATTGCCCATACAGAGCAATAATTATTGCCGCATATATAATAATCGGGATAAAATCTGAGTACAGACGGCGTAATGCGGTCAAAGTATGATTGAATGCGTATTTCTTCTTCCTGCTCAGGCGTCAACTCAACCGCTTTTTTATTACATATTTTCATTTGTTGCTCCCTCCACATCTGCAATTTCAGCACCATATGATGATATGCCGAAATATACAGCTAAAAATTGTTTTAAATCTGATTTTTCAAGCCGTTTGCAAACAAAATCGTATTCGCTCATGCACTTTTCCAGCCGTGATATAATCGTTCCGACGAGATCTTTAGATTGATTGCGAAATCTGTATACAAGATAAAACTGTCGTGAGTTCGACAATTCGCTTTGTATACTTTCCATATGCTCGAGATCTTTAGTGAGCAATTCACGAACAGCGTTATTTTCCTCGTCGTCTATACGAGTGCTTATAAATATTTTGTTGTTGTCAAAACATTCGCAGCCATCTGTGCAGAAAATCTGTATATTTGGAAAAGCAGTAAGAAGATCCATTAATTTTTCGATCTTAATTTGTACTGATTCCAAAGACATAACGGCAATGTTAGACGGCAGTATCGAAAAAACTACATACTCGGCTTTTCCGGCTATCAAACCGTATTTGCCGAAAGTTTCAAGTCCTAAAAGCTGTTGAACGGTTTTCTTTTTCGTTTTAATTTTCATATTATCCTCACTTCCATAGATATTTTTGTTGCTCTAACAAAAAGTGCTTTGCAGCAATCGTTACATAGCTGCATAATGTACGATCTTCCTCTGTCACGATTGTTAATATGGCATACACAAACAAAAAAACAAATTGCTCGGCTCTTAATGTGTTTGCGAGAATCGTAACACATATTATAGAGAAAAATACAATAACAATAAAATCTCGTGCCTGCCATTTGAGAATTTTTGTTTTCGATTTGAGGTTCTTTGGGTACAAGTAATTTTTCACTGTTTTCACCTACTTTGCAACTGCACGAATAAATCTCATGCCGCTTAATGCTGTATTAGCTGTCATTGATACAGCCATCATGTTTCCGCGAATAGACGTATCTAATCCGAATCTGTCAGCTATACGTGGGACTTCTGTAGCAGACAGGATAAGACACGTACCTATGAGCCAATCGCTTTGAATTGTAATTAACCCGGTAAAGAAAAGCGTAGTTTGCATAAATGACGTAAAGCATAATGCTATAACTTGCTTTATCCAACCATTGAATCCATCACTGTAGCCTCGTGGGAGATTAAGCATATACAACGAGCCAACGCCGATAAGAGTAAGTAATATACCGCCTCTTTTAACGTTAGCAAAGAACACCTTCACGGTTGCGTACAATATCATTAAAATGAATATCACATTAACAAAATTGACGTTAAATTCTACAAGATGATGATAATAATTCTCATCGGTTACCTGATCAATTATTGAACGGGAAACAGAATCTTGAGTATATACTGCAAAATTATATAAACGTTCCGGCAATATAGTAAATAGACTTACTGCCAAAACCGCTTTTAACCAATTTATAGCAGTTGTCTTTACGTCGCCTTTGCCGTTGCTGTATTCGATAACCATATCCGATATTGATACAACTAATCCGATTGCAAATAACGCCCAGCCGAGTATGTAGAAGAAATTAACAAGTGATTGAACCCAAGGAAGGCGAAACAGATCAGATCCGGTTTCATTTATCTTGGTGAAAACAACTTTTATAACACTGAAAATAACTTCATAAATCCAGTTAATAATACCATTAAATATGCTTGAAACGAATCCATCAACTGAAATTCCGAGTACGTCAAATAGCCAGCCCATACTTAAACCCTCCTTATGTTCGTATCATTTTTTTGCTTGAAGGAGTTTCTGTGAAAATATCATCTTCTTCAAGCGAGTAATCGGTTATAAGCTCGTTAATATCGCTTACATTTTCTTCTTTATTCATTTCATTCTCCTGCTCATCGATATGCTGTTTTTTAATTACTTTGCTAATCGATTTTCGATCAGCATAATATACTGTTTTAACCTCTTTAATCTCAGCGTTCAGCTTTTCATCGTAGCGTATGCCAAGTTTTTCGTAAAACAGAAGCTGCACTTTGAACGGCGACATTCCTGTTTTAGTACAAATAAATGTTCCTTTTGGCAAGCACTTCAGCTCATCGGCTGTAATTAATTCTCGTCCCGTCATCTGTAATTGCTGAGATTGGTGACCGCTGTTTTTGCCTCCGTTGCCTTTAGAAATACTACCTGTCAGAATAGTCTGCTTCCCGAGGTCTTTTGATAGCTTTTCGGCAGAAGAACTACCGGGAGCAAAACCGCCAAACAGCATTAGTTGTGTGTTATCAACGATGATTTCAGACCCTTGCTTTCCATAGTTTTTTTCAAGTTGTGCGAAAGATTGTATAATTGCAACGATAGACACTGAACGTGAGCGCAGGGCGGAGAACATTGCTTCAACTCCGCTTATTGGCGGCATTGTACCAAACTCCTCGAAATATATCATTATACGTTTATCTAAATGACCGCCGTTTTCATCGGCAATATGGTATATTTCTCGGCTGATTTGTTCTATAATCAGATTAGCAATTACATACTTTGTTCTGTCTTCTTCGGGAAGTACAATAAATACAGCACATTTTTCTTTACAGAGTGTTTCAGTATCGATTGCTGTGTTAAAGCATAAAATCTGTTCGGTTTCTGTGTCAATGAGTGAATTTAAACGTGACAGGGCAGTAGAGATGACCGAGAGTGCTGCTTGATCTGCATTGTTAATCGCCGCACCTGATAACCATCTTGCTTTATGTTCCGGCGGTAGCAATTTAATCAGATCAGCAAAGTATGTTTCCGATTTAAGTTGTGACTTTTTCTGTGGTTTTGCTTCTAACAACTCTATCATCAGTTTCAGCACGGACACTATATGACATTCTTTGTCATTTCCGTATTCGGCAATAATCAGAATCAGGGCTGCTATTAATCCCTTTGCAGCATCATAGAAGTATGTGTTTGCTCCGTATTTGTCGCCATCGGCGGCAATTATACTGTCGGCAACGATTTTTGCGTATCGCTCTGATTTGGCTTTTGCGCTGATATTCAAAGGATTATTTTTGTGTTCATCCATATATTTTTTTACAAGATGTAACAGATTAAATCCATCTGATTTAAGCGGATTCCGCAGATCTATCACTGATATTTTATAACCGTAACGTTTTGCGGCTACATAACCGCAATTTCTGTATATATCTCCTTTTGTATCAGTACTTATAAAACTCATACCTGCCGCACAGCAGTATTCAATGTTAGGTTCAAGAAAGAATGTGGTTTTACCTGTTCCTGCAGCTGCAATCATCAATGTATGTACATCACTTGTATCAATCAATGCGTATGTATCTTTCCCCTTTTTTTCAAAACCGACTATTGTTCCGTCAATTGTTGGTCTGCAAGCACCCATACGCCATAATTGCGGCTCATATTTTAGAATTGAAAAGTTTTGTGAAATTTCCTTGTGTTCCGCCCAGTGAGCGGTTCCGTGCTGTCCGTTACCGACCTTGCGAGCCTTGATTTTGTCAAGGCTGTAATTCTTCCCTATAACAGCGAATATTATCATAGCCAAAAAGACAATTGCTATAATAACTATAAATACATACTGTTGCATATTATCAACCTCCCATCGTCATAACGGCAGTTTCAGCAATGATTTCCGATTGTGCCTGTTGCATTTCAAGAGTCATGCTTGCTTCAATCGATACTGCTGTTTGCGCTATTTCATAGAAACGTTTTGCAACGCTTTTACACGTGTCGGTTTCTCCTATTTTAAATGCACATTTAATTTGTTCGGTCAATTGCTCGATTTTTGTTTGCGGCTTACCTTTTTCTCTATATGCTCTGAAATCTTTATTGATACGATTGGCTAGTTTTTCATACATAGCGGTATAGTCAATCGTCGAATCATCAAGTTTCAGTGTTTGAACACTATGATCCAGTGCAAGAGCGGCTATATCGGTATACAGTCCTTCTGCAAGCAAATCTTCAAATCCGGGTGATAATGTATCATTTTGCGGCTCGATTTCATCTACAACATTAGCAACAGCATTTTTCAGCGGGTGAACATTTGCCGGAATATATTCTTCGCCATAATTATGTTTAAGGTCTTCGTTCCAGTCTTTTGCCTGTGAAGTTGCCCGTCCGATATGCTGATAGCCTTTTGAATAAAGTATATCTCGTATTCGTTCGGCAGCGTCTATTCCACCTTCATCGTTGTCCGTACATAAAACTACATGCTGAAGATGAGGATAGTCTGACAACGCCTGAAGAAGCGAACGCTCTGAAATACCGTCAAGAGCTATATAGCTATGCTTTTGCCAATCAGCCGGATATAACGTTATAAATGACAACATATCTATCGGTGCTTCGAAGACTAATATCATATCATCAGTGCCGATATGGCAAAAACTGAAATTAGTATCAGATCCGGAGACTGTCATGCGAAAACTTTTGCCGTATGTGGCAATCGAGCGTTTATTAGCCTGCTTGGCAGTACCCTCCTTATCTCTGCCGAGAAACACAACATTGTGCGCTTCTTTTTGTTCACCTGTAGTTTTATCGTTGTAATATTCAAGACTTTCATAGATCATCTTCTTATGAGCAAAAAAAGAAACAATGTCGCCTGATATGTGCCGGGTTTTTGTTAGGTATGCAAAAACTCGTTTCATATCGCTGTTGGCTTTCGGTAACTTAAATTCCTTTCTAATCGGTAATTGCGTATTAACATTTGATACTCGTGTTATATTTGATGAAGGAACTGATGAAAACCCTAATAGCATTTCTACAGCTTCAGGATAAGAAGAACCGTAATAATTCTCGACAAATTTTATAGCACCGCCACCAATCTGATTTTTATGATCATACCACTGATTTCCGTTAATGGTTATACTGTCATGCTTCTGTCCGTTTTCAGTATATACAAGCTTATATCCGCTGCCATGTCTTTGTAATTGTTCGCCATGTGACGTGAGAAAACTGTACAGATCCGTTGAATTTGCGGTTGTTCGCTGTTCTTCGGTAATACGTCTGTATTTTGCCATTTCTGACTCCTTTCTGTTTCAAAAAGGAAAAAGGCTTGTGAGCTATTATACCCAAAAGCCTTTTTTCAATATTGAATTATTTAATACTGCTGCAAGCATTACCACGGAATGATGTTCCAAATATAAAGGGGTGCAGTAAGAACAAATAGCAATCCACCCAGGCATACAGCCGGTGCTATTATATCAAATTCGCCGTTACGCTTATAGGAAATAGCACTTTTTGTAATGAATACAATTAACAAAATACCGAGTACGCCATCGAGTATAGGGAACACCACATCATTTACGATTGTCTTAATCTGACCTTTCATGCCGTCCCATGTACTTGTAATGGCACCGGCTACGTCGGCACTTCCGGCAGCAAAGCATACAGTTGAGAGAGCTGTTACGGTTATAAGCGCAACAAGAAATGTTGCAAGCACTTTTGCTTTTTTCATAATAATATTCCTTTCAGATAAAAAAATAAGAGCGGTTAACGCTCTGACAAATATGTTGATTTTTATTGTCGCCAGTGGCGACAATTTATATCTGCATGGGAATCACATCCTTTCATAAAATAGTTTTGCACTTGAAAACACACAAAAATCATGTTATTATAAAAAGAAAAGGAGAATAAAATGATAACAAAAATTTTTGACACTGTCAGCAAGGCGTTTGAAACATTACGACCTTCATTCGCATTATTTTTTGTGACTTTGCTTATTTTGCATTTCTCAATTAATTTATATCAAAGTGAGTTTTGCGAAATAATGGATAATTTGTCGGTAAATATTTTTGGTGATGCTAAAGTACTTGAATTGATAGACGTGATTGCATTTAATTGCTTTTTCTTTTTTTGGCTCTTATCGACATTAACTTTACGTTTGTGGCATGATAGTTATAATATAGAATGTGACTTAAAGCATCAGCCTGATTATCACTATACGTTTCGCAAGGCGTATTTTGAAACTATAGGAGTTTGTAAAATTTCGTTTATAATTTTTTACCTTGTACACATTTTGCTGAATTACAAACTATTTATAACAGATTTTATGCTTACCACTTTATCTTTTATTACTTCTTTTCATACTACATGTATTGTATGGACTACGATAATTTGTATATTGTCATTCGGAATCAAAAAGTTACATGATAAATTTTCCAGTCCGTTATAATAATTTAATCCCATGTTTTAAGACTTACATATCAGCAATCATCATCGGGACATTACTCAGATTATCGTAATCTCCAAAAGCAATCAAAATAATCTCATAATTATTATTGCGAGTGAAATTACTCTTGTGTAAGCGGTTTTTCATATATGATTCACCGTTTACTTTATATGCTGTTCGAGAAACATTGTCGTAAATCATCTTTGCGAGTTCTGCTGCATTATGTTCGTCGGTGAGCAACTTGTAGTACGTTCGGCTTTTATACAGATCTGTAACGTCTTTTCTGTATTTGCAGATCAATATTAATTGTATGGCTACGGCGATAATAACAAATACAATCGTAACAAACGATAAAACAGGATATCCTTTAACAAACGACAGTACCATAGCAATCAACAGTCCAACAACACAAAAAGCAGGTATTCTTTCATCTTTCAGCATATCGAAAATTATCTTTTTCTTTAGTGATTTTGCTAACTTATTCAGACTATCGTTTTCAGGTAACACGTCATAGGTAATTCCGCAATTACTGAGCATTCTTTCTATGTTCTTCATCTTTCTCCTCCTTTAATCGCCACCACAAAGGCGGCAGGCTGACTGCCGCCCGGTGACAATAAAATTTTAATGCTGCTTAGCGTTTTCTCTTACGCTTCGATAACGGGAATGCAAGCACAACAGCCGCACTCATCATTACCGTTGATATGATAATAACCGCCGTCTGCATAAAGCCGTCCTCGCCTGCACCTGTCGGAGGATTATCAGGTATTTTATCGTTGTGCATTTTGGCAACGAGCATTGCACCGTCACGGTCGATCGTCAGCTGCTTATCTTCGGGTAAAAGATAGCCTGCCGAAGCAGAATCCTTCACTTCGTGAATGGTATACTCGCCGGCTCTCAGGTCGGTTATTCTTATAATACCATCCTTATCAGTTGTGTATGTTTTCTTGAAAGTCTGACCTGTGTATGTTGTACCGGAAACCTCAAATTTGAAGCCTTCAACCTTATTGTTGTACGATGTCTTTACTATCTTGATTTCGCCCTTCTGAGGTGAGTTGATAAATGTACCCTTGCCAAGCTCATCGTTAGATACTTCTACGGTTTCGCCGTCATTTACGATCTGGAAATAGTAGAAATTCACATCACGGACGAAATATTCGGGAGCCTTTGTTTCCTGTACATAGTATTCGCCGTATACAAGTCCCTCAAGGCTGTACACGCCTGTTTCGGTTTCCTTCATTGTGCCGACTACGGTTTTCTTGTCCGATTTATAAACTGTAAATACAGCACCTGTCAATTTATTTTCGGGATAGTCTTCGTCTACCTTTGTTAAAGTAACATTGCCGACAATGACCTTATTGACAAACTCTGCACTTGCAGTTGCGTCCTTTGTTACCGTTATCATCTTGACCTGCGTCTTAGGCAGATAACCTTCTGCATTGTTGATTTCGCTTATCGTGTACTTGCCTGTCGGCAACTCTGTAAGCTCAAACTTGCCGTTTGTCAGCATAAAGCGTGCTTCAGCTGTCTGACTGCCGTTATATACATACTTGCCGTTCTTTGATACCGCATTTAAGTATGCACCGTCAGCGTTCTTTACGGTGAAGTACACATTCTTTTCAAGCTCTGCCTTCTGAGCTGTTGTCAGCCCGTTGGGATTTGTCCATTTCTTTACGATACTTGCGTTGCCTGTATCACGCTCATTTACAAACGTTGCCTTTGCTGTCTGATTTCTGACTACTTTGATTTTCTGAGTCTGCTGTTTCGGACTGTAGTCCTTTGCATTGTTGTACTCAGTTACGGTGTAGTCACCTGTAGGCAGTTCTGCAATTGCAAATGTGCCGTTTTTCAGAACGAATTTTGTTTCTGTTTTCTGTGAGCCGCAGTAGATATAGCTACCGCTGTTTCCCTTTACCTTGAGATACGCTCCGTTGCTATCTGTTACGGTAAAGTATACATTGTTTTCGATTTCAGCCTGTTCAGTGGCTGTCATCGTATCAAACTGCTTCCATACCTTTATAATCTTGCCTGTGCCTGTGTCACGGACATTCGTAAATGTCAGCTCTGCCGCTGTATTCTTGGTGATTTTGATTTTCTGAGTCTGCTGTTTCGGACTATAGTCCCTTGCATTGTTGTACTCAGTCACAGTGTAGTCACCTGTAGGCAGTTCTGCGATTACAAACGCACCGTTTTTCAGAGCAAATTTTGTTTCTGTTTTCTGTGTGCCGCAGTAGATGTAGCTACCGTTGCTTTCCTTAACCTTGAGATAAGCACCGTTGCTGTCGGTTACGGTAAAGTATACATTTTTTTCGATTTCAGCCTGTTCAGCAGCTGTCATCGTATCAAACTGCTTCCATACCTTTATAACCTTGCCTGTACCTGTGTCACGTTCATTTACAAACGTTGCCGTTGCTGTCTGATTTCTTACTACAGTTATCTTTACGGGATTTTCCGACTTGATTGTGTAGTCAAGAAGTGTGCTATATTCTGTAATCGTATAGTCACCTGTAGGCAGTTCTGCGATTGTAAATGTGCTGTTCTTCAGAACATACTTGAATTCTGATGTGCTTTCGCCGTTATATGTGTATACGCCGTCTGCACCTGTAGCTGTGATGTACTTGCCGTTGCTGTCCTTTACAGTGAAATACAGGCTCTTTTCAAGCTCCGCTTTCATCTGTGCGATTTCATCAGCTGTCATATCTGCTGTGCCGTTATCAAGTTTCCATTCCTTGATTACAGCACCGTGACCGTAAGGATATTCGTTGAAGTCGGATTTTCCGATTTCATTGCTTACCGATACAGTAGCGTTTGCTGTTTTAAGTGTTACTGCGTGTACGTTTGTATCAAGGTAGTAGCCTTCGGGAGCTGTAAGCTCCTTGATATAATACTTTGTGCCGTTCTTGCTCTCAATCGGCAGGAAATTGCAAGTGTACTTGCCTGTCGCACTTTCTGTGATTACAGCGTCTGTCAACGTTCCGTCTGTAGCTGATGTATATGCCTGTGCAGGAATTTCACATTCTGCGTCTGTGTAAATACCAAATGTAGCTCCGGTTACCTTTTCGCCGGTCTTTGCGTCAACCTTGTTGATAACGATATTCGCATACGGCTTGTTCTCAATATTGACTGTTGTTACAGTATCGGTCTTAACCTCAAGGTCTTTGCTGTTCTCGGTAATATAACCGACTGTCTTTCCGGTCTTGACCTCTGTAACCTTATAATCACCGATACGGATATTACTGATTGTGATTGTACCCTTTGCATCGGTAGTAAAGGTCTTGTCATAACTCTGTCCGGTCTTGGCTGTGCCTGTAACACGGAACTGCCAGCCGGAAAGAACACCGTCCGCACTGTGCTTTACAATACTTATCGTACCGGTCATAGCCTTGTTCGTAAATACTTTCTTTACAATGCCGTTTGGAGTAATTTCAAAAGTAACGGGATCTATAGAGAAGCTGTAGCCTGTTGTACCGCTTACTTCGTACACTGTGTATTCTTCTCTTGCGGGAAGCTTGTTTGCAACAAAGTTATATGTGGCTTTGTTAAGTTTTAACTCAGTGCCGGAGTTGTTCTCCCCTTTATATGTGTAGTTACCGTCTGCACCTGTAAATGTAAGATATTTGCCGTTGTGCATTATCTTGAACGATACTTTGGCAAGCTGTTCATCGGTGATATTCTCAACAGTACCGTTTTCATTAAGGAACTCTTTGTCAACTTGTACAGTTCCGGTCTTAAGCTGATTATTAAGCTCAATATCATCAAGATCTATTACAGCATTCGGATCACCGTTACCCAAGTCAATACGCTGGTCTCGGTTATCAACATCATACTCCGTTCCGCTGTACGTTTCGATAACGGCTAAGTAGTACGGAGCAGTGTTAGTGCCGAATGATATAGTCATTTCGCCGTTTTCATTCAGTTTTAGGTTAGCCGCAGACGTTTTTGTTGACGATAATCCCTTGTATATATAATTACCGTTTGAACCCGTAAATTCTACATAGTAGCCCACAGGCGGACCCGAAGAAACACTTCCGCTGAAGCCAAGCACCTGTAGATTTACAGTAACCTTGGCATACTGTTCTTTGAGCTGTGCTTCTGTCAGATTGTCCTCATCAGAGAAATGTTTTCTTATAACAACAACGGGTGTTGACTTGTTCGTAAATGACACTGACTTTGTTTCGCCCTTATTGGCAATTGTGACCGTCTTTGTCTGCGTTTTCGGATTGTAACCGCTTGCGTTATTGATTTCGGTCACACTGTATGTTCCCAACGGTAGCTTGCTTACATTAAACTTACTGCCGCTGAGTTTCATATTATTTGCGGAAGTCTGAGTGCCGGCATACACATACGCTCCTGCCGAGCCTGTAACCTTGATATACTTACCATTAGCGTCCTTGACAGTAAAGTAAACATTTTTCTCAAGATTTGCTATTTCTGAAGCTGACAGTGTTGTATCGGACAGCCATACTTTCTTTATCTGAGCCGTACCGCTGTCCTCGCTGTTTACGAAAGACACGGACGATGTTTTATCTCTTGATATGGTAATTGTCTGAGATGCTCTGTTAACAGAATAACCATCCGGTGAGCCGTACTCATATACGGTATACTTGCCTGTAGGCAGGTCGGAAACTGTGAATTCACCTGTACCGGGATTAACATACAGCGATGTAGCTGTAGTCGATGTTCCGGTAAACGTATATGAACCGCTGTACTTCGTACCGTTGACAGTTATATATTTTCCGTCAGCGTTTTTGATGCGGAAATATATCTGCTTATTTCTTTCAACGTTGTTGCTTGCGGCTATGGCGTTACCGTTGGTATCAATCCAGGTCTTTATAACCTTGCCCGTACCGGTATTTCTCGTATTTTTGAAAGTAACTGTTCCTGTGCCGCCTGCTGTTACTGTTACCGTCTTGCTTGCACCGCTTGTTCGGGTGTAATAGGGTATCGAGCCGTCCGAATTCTTTCCGTGTTCTGTAACGGTATACGTTCCCGCAGGTAACGATTTTACTAAAAAAGTGTTACTGCTGTTCAGCTTGAACTTAGTTACGGAACCGCTTGCAGAGTAGGTATACGAGCCTGCCTTGCCAGTAGCCTTCACGGCCGAACCCGAACTATTCTTTATCGTGAAATAGATGTCGCTGTTGCTTGCCTGTGTGCTTGAGCTGTCGTGCTTGTGTTCCCAAACTTTCTTGATCTGAGCTGTGCCTAAATCGGAAGTTTTAAAGTTTGCGTAAAATCTTACAGGGTCATCAATACCGTCAGCCATTGTCTGAGAATCGCCGCCGCTTGATTTCCATACAACAAGCTGTTTTCCTGTAGTACGGTTTGCCTTGTATGTACAAGCCTTAGTACCGCTTATCTTGCTTGTTGTGCTGAAAGTGTAGTCATATCCGCTCTTTGTTACTGTGACACCGGGAATGTTGAATGCACTTGCCGGCATATTGCTCTTGTTATTGTCCGGCAATGTAATACTGTACTTCTTCGTCGAAGAATTATATTTCATTGTGTGAACTGGTATCGAGGTTTTATCAGCAGATGTAAAACTTGGGAAAAGAGAAAATGCTTTCATCTTGTTCAGAATATATTCATAGCACTTTTCAGCGGGTCTGCCTTTCAGCTGTTCATAGTATACATCTTTGGGTGTACCCCACTTGTTCGCTTTTAAATCGCCCTTGTTATATCCTGTCCTTAACTGCTGCTGAATTTCCCATACAATTATCTGCGTTGCGAATGAAAAATCATCAAGGTTTGTGTTAGCGACAGGAGATTTAGTTACGGTACTGTTAAAACCGCAAAGCAAAGCTATTTTTAAATCACGCCTTGCTTTTGTTGGTAACATAAGCATATAGTCATCACTTGATGCTTTGCCAACATAGGAGCTTCCTGTGCTGTATGATACGCCTGCTTCAATACAGATTGCCTGCTGTGTCACGCCGTTCTTGCTGACACCGAGCTTTGCGTGATTGCTCTTTACTCTTGTAGCAGTAGCAACATCGCCGTCAGCTTTGTAATAGATGAATGTGTAATTACGCTTATCACCGTATGTTCCGCCGTCTGAGCCGATGTAGTTGCCGAGCATAGCCGCATAGACATTATCGCCTACTCCCCATTCTGACGCAAGCGTCTGAATCGGCAGAGCAACTAATGTCATAACTGCCGCAAGGAAAAATCCGGTCAGCTTTTTGAATTTGTTTTTAAACATAACCTTTGTCCTTTCTTGTTTGATTTTTTGAAAATATATATAAAAAAGCAGTCCTACGGGTGCGGACTGCTTTGGATTTTCATATTCAGTTAACTTTCAGAAAAAGAAAAAGAGCCTTGAAAAATCAAAGCTCTGTATTATTTGTTGCTATTAATTAATTTCTTGCGAGATTTCCTCTCAAAAAATATATTGCGTAGCCTTCAACGCTATTGCCATTTTCGTCTGTTTTTAAGTTAGGGACAGTTTCAATATATACATTAAAGTGGTCACCTTTTTGCATATATCCACCTGTATAACTCGATTCTGCTTCTTCGGATACTCTCATACGAATAACATTGGGATTTACGTCTTTCCATATAACAAGAGGAGCGAACCAAGGACTTTCGTCCTTTTTCATTTTTTCGTTTAACACAAGTCCATAATTATTGACCGCATCGTCTATAATTACCTGTCGGATTGCTTCAAGGTCGAATGGATACTCATATATGGACTTCGGCTTGCTTTCCTGTTTCTTCGTTGTTGTCTGTGAAGGCTTAGGTGCTTCAGCTTTCTTTGTGGTTGTTGTAGTCTGTATAACAATCTTGCTGTCGCTCAGATAGTCACCGTGTATAAAGCTACCGTCAGAAAGTTTGAAGTAGCCTGTGTCGGTCTTGGCTGTCACTGTCACCTTGTCGTTCACGCTGTACAGCTTAACTGTGTCAGCGCCGAGTACGGCTTTCTTACGGCTGTAGCAGTCTGTGTTGACGTACTTTGTACCGCTTGCTTTTGTTTCTGTCCATTCGGGTGCAGGCTTTGTTGTGGCGGCGGTTGTTGTCGTTGCCGGCTTTGGCTTTGCCATGGTGACTGCTGTAGCTGCTGTCGTTTCCGTCTTTTTTGTTTCCTGTGGCTTTGTGGTGGTCACTGCTGTGATAGCTGTAGTCTGAGCAGTAGTCGCTTCGGCTTTCGGCTCGTCAATTCTATCTATCACCGTTCCCGTCACTGCCGGAGCGGTAGTTGTAACCGCCGTTTCGGGTACGGAGGACGTTGTGCTGTTCGCACTGCCTGCCGTGCAAGCACTGGTCAGTATTACGCTGATAAGGGTTATTGTTGCGAGAAGGGTAGTGTGGGTTCTTTTCATTCGGGTGTCCTCCTTTTCTTCTTTCGCAGTATTTACTATCCTTAGTATATCATATTTTGATTTGATAGTAAACATATTATCAGCGAAAATACAAACAAATCTTAATCCATTATATTGGTAATTGTCACAACTGTTGAAAGTTCTGTTCGGGCAAAAGAAAATTGCCGCCGTTGGCGACAATTTAACTTTTATTTCAAATCTTTACCGTCATTGTATTGCTCTATCCAGTGTTCTTTTAAAACACAAAGAATCATTGCAATAGCATTTATCACCAATAGAGGAGTTGCTATTACATCAATGAGCATTTTGATTACTTGGGCGTCACTATAACCCGATTCTGCGAAATTTATATATTGATCGATGTTTAATTCTTCAGGAAGAAAGTCGAGAATTGTATCTTTAATTACCACTATTAATCCGAAGAAAATCGAAAAAACTTCATTAGCAGTTTTAGCAATTTTATTGTTAGCAACTAAACTGATCATAAACCAAAACACGCCAACAGTTACAAAAAAAGCACTGTAGGTTAATAAATCATTGTTCTGATCGTAACAAACAACGTAAGCAAAAATACCTGAAGTTGTTGAAATCAGCAAAGAAATTCCCATAAAGCCTCTTAAAGAAATGAGAAAATCTGTATATACACATAATCCACCTGTCAAAGTTATTATACTTGATGCTGCCAAGAGAATTTTAGAATCTAACGAGATGGAAAAAATGAAACAAAAAAATAAGACAAAAGCAACTAATGTACAGACTATTAAACCTTGTTTTACAAGGGAATAATTGCTTATTTTTATTAATTTTTTTGCTTCAACAATGTAACATTGAATTTTATATGAGTTTCTAAATAAATCCTTCATTTTTACCCCGATTTCAACCAATACATTAAGCTATAACTAATCGCCATTACTATAAGCATTATTATTTTATCACAGAGATTTTTGTTATAACGACTAAATGGCTCTTTAACTCCTCTTTTTTTGGCATAAACGGCTACGAGTGAGAAGATATATGCAGATATTTCCGATACAGCTGTTATGATTTTCCATAAATTCACACAGTCGAATACCATAAATAACATTATGAAAAACGGAAAAAAGTAAAAGTACCGGGTTATTTCATCTGTGTTGTCAAAAATATTTTTGTTTTTTAATAAACGATAAATGGTTTTGATAACCCTCATTAAAATTATTACCGTAAGTACAATGAGCGGTATAGTCAATAACAATTTACATAACATATAATTTTCTCCATTCTATCATATTTGACCTTAAATGTCAAATGTTATTCTTATTTGTCTTTTCATGTATCGCTTTATCGTACATTTAAACATCTTCGCCGTTGTCCCTATAAAAAAGCAGTGCCTTAATAACATAACTCTGATAGTCTTCTTTAAGAACGGAATCGGGAATGTACGATTTTATCTGCTTATATTTAATAGCATTCGGCGGTTTATGAGAAGATTCCTTTTTTGCTGATTTATCAGTAAAAAGGGAAGTGACGGTTTCGTTATCCGTTAAACCGCCGTTGTCAAACCATTCTCTGAGCTCGGCGGCTTTATTGATTGTTACATCATATTTCTGCATAAACGGTACGAGTATAGCTTGTTTTTCCGGTTGGATATAAGATATTTCAACTGCGGCTCTGATTGACAGCTTATCATCATCAACCATATCACGGATTTCTTTGATAATATATGTAAGCCGAATGTATCTGCGAACGGTGTCCTTACTCTCTCCGAACATATCTCCGATTTGTTCATCAGTACGACCGCTTTTTGTCGCCACTGGCGACAATTTATCGGTTGCGGGTCTGCCAACACTTTTTTTGAGTACTTCATATTTCATTTTATAAGCAAAAGCTCTTTCACTTGGCAATATCTTTTCTCGCTGAAGATTGCTGTCAACCATTATGATAGTTGCTTCTTCATCCGTTAACTGCTTTACATACGCTTTAAGTGTTTTAATCCCGGCAAGCTCACAGGCTCGTTTGCGCCGGTGACCGCTTATCAGTTCGTATCTGCCGCTGCCTTTTTCACGAACTATAGCCGGATTCATGATACCATTGTGCTTTACACTGTCTGTGAGCTGTACCATATCATCGTTATCAACAACTGAAAACGGATGCCCTTCAAAGCTGTCTATAAGATCTAAGGGTATCTCATGTACGCTGTCGTTATCTGATACCGAGGAATAAAAGGAAAGCCCGTTGAGCTTTCCTTTTGCTTTAATATTGGAAAAATCAAAAGGCATTTTATTTGCACCTCCCTATAAATTCGTTTGTAAGATCTGCATATTGACTGCCGAGCTTTGTATTTATAGTCATTGCTCTTTGTTCTGCGGTACTATTGCTCGCCATAACGCTTTTTGATATACGGCTGTTGAAAACGAGATTACCGTATCTTTCGGTCAACGCTTCATCAACCGCCTTTGCCATTCGTGTGTTATCGGTCATTGTTTCGATAACTCCATACAGTGTCAACGTAGGATTAAGTTCTTTTGCAAGTGTCATTATTTCTTCAAACTGAACAATGCCGTTGAGCGCAAATTTTTGTGTCTGCACCGGTATCAAAATGCCGTCTGCGGCTACCAGTGCGTTTACTACCAACACGCCGAGCGATGGAAGACAATCTATCAGGATATAGTCATACCTGTTAAACACCTTGTGAAGAAGCAGCCTGCGGAGTATCATTTCACGTCCTATTGCTGTAGCAAGGAACATATCCGCTGTTGAAAGAGTTATGTCAGATGGAATGTAATCAACGTTGTCGGATTTGCTCGTCAGGATTGCCTGTTCTATGACCTCATCTGAAAGCTTGCGTGACATTTCTGCGGTAAGCAGGTCAGTTATTACTATTTCTTCATTTTCACCTGAAAAGCCTAGATAATCCGACAGATTCCCCTGACCGTCAAGATCGATACATAGTACCTTCATTCCGTTTCTTGAAAGATTTGCAGCTATATTTACAACTGTAGTTGTTTTGCCGACACCGCCTTTCTGATTTGCAACTGCGATAATTTTTGTTTTTCTCATGGTAAACCTCTTTCTGCTGCATAAAGCAGCTGTTAAATTTAAGCCTTTTTAAATTAAAAAGCAACGGGAAAGGACGGCAGGCTTACTTTTCCGTCCTACAGTGTAGCTATCACTGTCCGTTGCTAGAGAACGACATAATCACAATTCCCATCATAAGCATGCTTTAAAACGTTTTTCTACCTCTTGTCGTTCCTTGAGAGCTGCCGGAGTTGCACCGGCTTTACACTGTTGCTCTCATACACAGGCTGCCTGAACGACAGCCTATTTAATTGCCGCCAATGGCGACAATTAAAAATCATCCCATAACCATCGTTATCTGATTGCTGACTTCTTCAGTTGCTTGCATCTCCTCAGCAAATTCAGTTGAAATTAATTGAACGGTTTTACTGTATTCTTTCATTACACGGTCAAATGATTCCTGCAGAAGTTTTCCGTCTTTATCATCCAGGCTACGATAATTATCTACGAAATGCTTACTGCGGCTATCCGGTATTTCAAAACCGTATCTTCGTAACATCAGCATACTGAAAATATCAGCTTCGATTTCTTTCTGTTCAATCGACATCTTATTACTGTTAGCAGAAAAATGAAGCAATTCATGCCCAACCTCATGTAACAGTGTCGAAAGTCTTCCGGTATCGTTTAAAAGCGGGTTAAGCTCTATAATATTGTCATTTCTCGCAAGTCCACGTATTGCAACCGTTTCCTCGTTCATATCCTTTACTTCAATATTGTGCTGTTTGCAAAAATCCGTTATATACTCGGCAAATTGTTTATGTATTTCACTTTCTTCTCCAAATCCTTCACTGATAACGGACGGATATAACTCAATCGGTAAATTTGTCTGCGATATGTCGAAAACATTTCCTATGCCGAATCCAAGCCTTTGGTAGCTTTCAATGTTACCCTTTTTATATTCCAATTGCAATTGCTTGTCTGCTTTTGATAACTGGATCCAATCGCCGTTCTCATTTTTCAAATATGTGATTTGTTGCGGTACAAAAATTTTAATGGCTTTTGCGCCTTTTTTTATTCCGTAATACGGCAGCTCTCCGTTTGGAAGTCTGTGTTCTTTGGCAAGCTCATCTGTAACTTTTTTGATGGCGGAAAATGAGCCGACGAATAATGCACCTGGGTTTTGAGCGTAAATCAGTATGGTGTTGCGTGTGCTGTAATTATAAAAACGTGACTGAAAATCAATAAATTCAAGAATTTTTTCAGGAGCTTCTTTAAAGTTATTGACTATATTCTGTATAATCTTTAAATTTTCTTCTTTGGTCAATTCTTTCTGTTCCAGCCAAGCTTTCTTATCGTAAGTTTTCGGCATTTTTCAACTCCTCCTTTATTTTCTCACGCCACTTGTAAGGTAATCTGTCAATGCTTATCATTTCAGATTTATCGGTAATCATCGGATTATCTCCGATGTCGCCGCACCTTGCATCGCAGAAGCCTATAAATCCGTTTTCACATTCATAAATTGCAAGTCCGCCAAAGTGTAATTTGATTGTTGCATTTAAATAAATGATTGTATCCATTTTTATTCCTTTCCGCCATATTTGGCAAATAAAAAATGCACAGACAAGCTGTGCAATAAGTTTATATTTAATTGACGCCAGTGGCGACAATTAATTTTAAATAAATTTGTATGGTAAATCTCGACAAAATATGATATAATTCTATCACAAAATCACTTTCAAAAAAGGAGTGCTTGCTATATGAAACCCAAAAATGTGACTATTTATGAAGCATACAAGATGTTTATAAATGAACAACTATTTCGTAACAATAGTAAACGTACTTTGATTTGGTACAATGAAAACCTATCAGCATTTTTTAATTGGTTGGGCGAAAATAAAAACGTTGATAGCCTTACGGTTGATAATTATAAATCGTACTGTACGTTTCTTCAGCATGATTATGTTAAACGTAATGGACAGCCATTGAAAAGCAGCAGTATAAACAGCAGAGTCAGGGCAGTAAAGGCTTTTTACAATTACTGTATTGAAGAGGACCTGCTTCCTGACTTTAGCAAAAAACTAAAAGCTACCAAGATAAGAAAAACAGAAAAACTTCCGCTGGATGACGATGAAATACATACATTGGTCAGCGTATTCGGTGATTCTGCGCTCGAAGAACGCAATAGATGTTGGGTTATACTAATGTGCGATTCTGGGTTGCGCCGAGGAGAAATTATCAATTTGCAAATCGGAAATGTTTACCTCGAACGTGGATTTATGATAGTAACCGGTAAAGGAGATAAACAACGTTTTGTTCCATTAGGCGAACTATCAAAAATTTCATTGGCAACTTACATTCGCAAATATCGGAATGAGGCTAACGAATCGGAACCTGTATTTGTGAATCGCTTTGGAGAAAAATGTACGATAAATACGGTTAAACAAGTATTCCAAAAGCTTAAGAAGCAAACCGGAATTTTAAGATTACACGCACATCTCCTAAGACATACATTTGCGACCAACTATCTTGTTGACGGCGGAGATTTAGAAACTCTCCGTCTGCTTATGGGGCACTCAGATTTGCAAGTTACGACGATGTATCTACATCTCGCTGAAAATAAAAAGATTTTGCAACGTAAACATCAGAGCCATTTAGATATGATAATCAACTCCTTTTAAGCAGGGTGTCCCGGGTTCGATTCCCGGGTGGCTCACCAAAGTCCTTCGATTAAATTCGGGGGACTTTTTTATTTGTGTTTTGATAAGTACCGAATTGCACTGAACGAAGCTGTTTTTGCGTATCGGAAAAAATTTTGCGACAAAACTTGACATCGGGGCAGATATAGTATAATATATAGTTATAATTATCAGAAAAGAGAACTGTATGACCAAAAAGGAAAGAGCAGAGCTTGTTATAGACGGGCTTGCCGAGTGCTATCCGGATGTGAAATGCGCTCTTGTTTATAAAAAGCCGCATGAGCTTCTGATAGCGACAAGGCTTTCGGCACAGTGTACCGATAAGCGAGTAAATATGGTTACTCCCGCACTTTTCGAAAAATTCCCCGATATTGACAGCTTTGCGGCGGCAGAGCCTGACGAGGTTGCGGAATATATACATTCGTGCGGACTATATAAGACAAAAGCTGTCGATATTGTTATGATGTGCAGAATGCTCCGTGATGATTTCGGCGGTGAAATTCCCGATACAATTGAACAGCTTGTAAAGTTGCCCGGGGTCGGAAGAAAGACAGCTAATCTTATAGTGGGCGACCTCTACGGTAAGCCTGCTCTTGTATGTGACACACACGTTATAAGAGTGAGCGGAAGACTGGGTCTTACCGACGGAACAAAGGATGCGCTGAAGGTTGAAAAACAGCTTGCCGCAATAATAAAGCCGGACGACAGATTGATGATGTGTCACAGGCTTGTGTGGCACGGTCGGCTTGTGTGCAGTGCGGCAAAACCGAATTGCAGCGAATGCAGGCTGAGCGGTTTTTGCAAGTTTTTTTCGGGGACAAAATAAAATAACGGCTTGGAGTGAGTATTATGAAAGGGAAGGTACGCAACGCAATAATAATTGCCGCAGGCGTGCTTATCCTTACCGTAATGCTCACTGTTGTTTTATATTACTATAACGATAAAGTAATGCGTGATAACGCATGGGTGTTCTCTGTGGATGAAACCTCATACGATGAAAGCTCATATTCGTATGTGCAAAAACCGGATCTTAATTCAGCAGATCTTGAAACGCTGATGCAGATAAAAGGTGTTGGGCGGAAAACGGCACACGATATTATAAACTATCGTGAAAAGCACGGGAAATTTACATCTATGTCACAGCTTAAAGAGATAAACTCGGTAGATGATGAAGTATATATGATACTGTGCAACCGGTTTACCGTTGCCTCGTCGGGATATTACACTAAAAACGAGTCTTATGGCATTCGTAAGGTAAACCTCAATACCGCTACAGTCAACGAGCTGATGAGCGTTGAGGGAATAACGGAGGAAATCGCAAAGAATATTATATTGCGCCGTAAAGACCACGGAGATTATACCTCTGTAAGAGAACTTCTTGATACCGAGGGCATAACTATAACTCTTTACAGCAAAATTTCCGATAAACTGACAGTTTGATTTTATATTATTTTAGTGAGAAATCGCCAAAAAACTATTGATTTTATTGCAGTGATTTGGTATACTTAATTAATAAAGCATAACGCTTTATATATTTACAGGGAATACAAGGCGTTACGGAGGTCATTATGGATTATAACATCAAAGACGTATCCGGCAGACTGAAAAGCACAAGAGAGTACCTTGATATATCTGTCGGCGAAATGGCAAACAAAACAAACGTCACTACAGACGAATATATTTCACTTGAAAACGGAGAAAAGGATTTTTCGCTTTCATTTCTGAATCAGGCGGCGGACGCACTCGGCATCGAACTTATAGAGCTTCTTACAGGTGTTACACCTAAGCTCAATACATATTCGATAGTCCGTAAGGATCAAGGCTTACCGATTGAGCGTCGGGAAAGATTTGCCTATCAGCACCTTGCCTATCTTTTCAAAAACAAGAAAATAGAGCCGTTGCTGGTAACAGCTCCTTATGATGAGGAGGAGCAGAAAAAGCCTATACACCTGTCTGTACACGACGGTCAGGAAATGGACTATATAATATCGGGAACGTTGAAGTTCCAGATAGGCAGTCATATTGAAACGGTAAGTGAAGGCGACTGCATTTATTACGACAGCATGAATCCGCACGGAATGATAGCCGTTGACGGCAAGGACTGCAAGTTCTTGGCGATACTGATCTGATAAACAAAGGAACGGAAAGAAAAGTATATGGAACAGGTTAAAAATTACTACAAGAGATTTGTAAAAGAAGGCTTTGATGAGAACGGGATACTGAATAAGTTCGAGATAGATTGCCCCGATAACTATAACTTCGGTTACGATATTATAGATAAGTTCGGAGAGATCGACCCCGACAGGAGAGCACTTATCCACATCGACCTTCAGGAAAACCGTCACGATTTTTCCTATTCACAGCTTTCGAAGCTGTCAACGCAGGCGGCAAATCTTTTCAAGTCATACGGTATAAAAAAAGGCGACAAGGTAATGCTGGTACTGAAAAGAAACTACCAGTTCTGGATTGCGATAATTGCTCTTATCAAGCTCGGTGCGGTTGCTATACCCGCAACGCATCTGCTGACAACACACGACTTTACCTATCGCTTTGAACGTGCAAGCGTAAAAGCTATAGTATGTACCGGCTATAATCCCGATATAGCCGAGTATGTCGATGAGGCGCAGGAAGAAATCCACGCAGACGGCCTTGTTAAATTTATAGCAAACGGTCACAGGGACGGCTGGATTCCGTTCGATGATGAAATTGCCGGAATGCCCGAAACTATGGAGCGTGTGCAGACGGATACAAGGGAGCATATGCTGTTATATTTCACATCGGGTACTACGGGCTATCCCAAGATGGTTGTCCATAATCACAGATATGCACTCGCACATATTCAGACGGCGGCACACTGGCAGAATGTCGATTCTGACGGTGTTCATCTTACAATATCAGATACAGGCTGGGGAAAAGCCGCCTGGGGCAAGCTGTTCGGTCAGATGTCGCTCGGTGCGTGCGTGTTCGTGTATGATTTTGACAAGTTCATACCGACCGATATGCTGAGGATAATGCAGAACTATAAGATAACCTCATTCTGTGCGCCTCCCACCATGTTCCGTTTCTTTATAAAGGAAGGTCTTGAAAACTACGATCTTTCGAGTCTTAAATATTCCGCTATTGCAGGCGAGGCACTCAACCCTGAGGTGTATAACAAGTGGCTTGAGTTTACCGGCCTTAAGCTGATGGAGGCATTCGGTCAGACCGAATCGACAGCACTGCTTGCAAATCTTGTAGGCATGACGCCTAAGCCCGGCTCAATGGGCAAGCCTACACCGCTGTATGATGTCGACATTGTCGATGATGACGGAAATCCGGTGCCTGTCGGAGAAGTCGGTGAAATAGTAGTCCGTGCCGAGCGTGGCAAGGACGGCCTTTTTGACGGTTATTACCGTGATGATGAGCTTACCGCTCAGGCATGGCACGACGGGCTGTATCATACAGGCGATACCGCTTGGAAGGATGAGGACGGCTACTTCTGGTATGTCGGAAGAAATGATGATGTTATCAAGGCGAGCGGTTACCGTATAGGACCTTTCGAGATTGAAAGCGTTCTGATAGCACACCCGTCTGTACTTGAGTGTGCCGTTACGGGTGCACCCGACCCTATAAGAGGTCAGGTGGTAAAGGCAACAATCGTTCTTGCAAGAGGCTATGAACCGTCCGATGAGCTTAAAAAAGAGCTTCAGACTTACGTTAAGAAGAACACTGCGCCTTATAAATATCCGAGAATAGTGGAGTTCGTTGACGAGCTTCCCAAAACTATCAGCGGCAAGATAAGAAGGGTACAGATTCGTAACGAGGATAACAAGAAAAACAGTTAATGACAGAATTCGCCGCAGGTAATACTTGCGGCGATAGTTTTAGAGGGCTTTATGGAGTATTACATCTATCTGTTGCAGATATTCGGCGGCGGTAACCCGAAAATTCACGAGGTGATAAAGGCATACGGTAATGCAAGACTTGCGTATGAGCATATCAGCAGTGGCGATATGTCGCATATACCTTCTAACCGTCACGAGTATGTCCGCAGAGCGTCGCTCGAACGCTCAAAGGTGATAATGGATTATTGCGCCGGGAATAATATCGGCATTGTCACAATTGACGACAGGAATTATCCCGAACAGCTTAAGAATATATATAATCCGCCCGTTCTGCTGTTTACTGCGGGAGATATAAACTGCCTGCAGGGTAAGCTGGCGGTGTCGATAGTAGGACCCAGAAAGCCGTTTGGCAATGCGATAAGGCTTGCGGAAAATATATGCTACAATCTTGCGAGAAGCGACATTGTTCTTGTAAGCGGTTTTGCACTGGGTATAGACAGGATAGCGCACAACAACAGCATCCGTCACAGCAAGCCGACCGTGGCTGTGCTTGCCTGCGGAATAACTATTGATTATCCGAATAATTCATTCGGGCTGAGAAAGAACATAATCGACAACGGCGGACTTATTCTGTCGGAGCTGCTCCCGGATACACCGTGTAATTCCGATTATTTCAAATTCAGAAACCGTATTATTTCAGGGCTTTCAAAGGGTACTGTCGTGATAGGCGGTTACAACGGAAGCGGAAGCCTTATCACTGCAAACCATGCGTTCGAGCAGGACAGAGAGGTATTCTTTACTATACCTGACGATACGTTGGATAAGAAATACAGCCGTGTTATCAGATTTTTGCGTGACGGGGCGCATTCCGTTTATGATTTCTATGATATTATCAATGAGTTTTATCCTACTTATCGTGACATAATCGACGATACATATCTTGATAAGGAACAGCTGACAAGCTTTGTGATGCACGAGGATGTCAGGGAAACACCGCCTGCTGAGGATGAGCCGACGGTTTGCGAAGTAAAGGAACCTGAGCCTGCGAAAAAAGATGAGAAGAAGCCTCTGCCTAAGGTGAAGGCGGCAGATGCACCACGCTTTAAAATTACAGGTGTCAAGGATAAGGAAAAGGAAATAGATTATTTCCGGGTAACTCCCGAAAATGTGCTGAAAAAGCGAAAAAAAGCGGGAAAGCCTGCTACACTGAATGATACGGCAGTAAAAGAAAGAATTCCTATAATAGCGCCGATTGCCGAAACCGATAACACAGACGTGAGTATGGCAGAGCCGGTAACGGATAAGGAAGAAAAGCAGAGCGGACAAATTGCGGAAGCCGCAGAAAACGCATCGGGAGCCGCAGAAATTCTCGGTATCATCTCAAACAGTGACGGAGTAACGCTTGATACGTTGCTTTCTGCCTGCGGCTTATCATTCGGGGAACTCAGTGAGATACTCGCCGACCTTGAGATAAGCGGTGCTGTATCCTGCGGTGCGGGCGGAATATACATGGTAAAGAAGGAGCGGTAATGAATCGTTCACAGCTTGACAAATACATAACCGACTATTACGGCGTCAGAGCCGAAAGATTGTTTAAAAAGAATCCCGGTTTTCAGGCGTATCGTCATAATGATACGAAAAAGTGGTTCGCTATGATAATGGATTTGCCTGAAAGCAGGCTCGGGCTTGACGGGCAAGGTGTTATAGATGTCGTAAATCTCAAGTGCGACCCTATCCTCATCGGATCGCTGAGGCTGGAGCAGGGCTTTTATCCTGCGTATCATATGAATAAGGAAAACTGGATAACGGTCGCCCTTGATGAAAGTGTACCCGATGAAAAACTAAGGATGCTTGTCGATATGAGTTATGAGCTGACAAGGAAGAAGCTCAGAAGAAAAAATAAGTAAAGAATACCGCCTGTGAATGCAGTGAGCAAACACGGGCGGTAAATGTTTTATTTACTTTCTCATAAGTCTTAATGAATTGAAGATAGCGATTATCGAAACGCCTACATCTGCGAAAACGGCCGCCCACATATTAGCAAGACCTAAAACGCCGAGTACCTGAATTATCAGCTTTACACCGAGTGCAAATATGATATTCTGGAGAACTATGCGGTTTGTTTTTTTGCTGATTGCAAATGCGTCGGCAAGCTGCATTGGGTCGTCCTTCATAAGAACGCAGTCTGCGGTTTCTATGGCACTGTCAGCGCCCGAGCCGCCCATTGCAACGCCTATGTCGGCAGATGCTATTACGGGTGCGTCATTTATGCCATCGCCTACAAACATTACCTTTTCATTGTCAGGAAGCTCCGATTTCATCTTAAGCGTAATTTCACTCTTGTTTTCAGGGAGAAGCTCTGCGTAGTAATCTGTGATGCCGAGTTTCTCAGCCGCCGCAGCCGCCGCAGACCTGTTATCGCCTGTGAGCATTACGACCTTCACACCGTGATTTTTAAGCATCTTTACAGCTTCTGCCGAGTGTTCCTTAGGCATATCTGCGATTTCGATAAGACCTGCATATTTATTATCAACAGCCACATAAAGCACTGTGCCGTTTGCTTCGGGGCAGTTTATGCTGTAGTCAGCCATAAGTCTGCTGTTACCGCAGAGAACTGTCGCACCGGAAATCACAGCCTTGATGCCCTTGCCGGCTATTTCACTGCACTCTGTAATCTGTGACTGATCAATATCCGCACCGTATGCCTTTCTTACCGAAACGGCTATAGGGTGGTTGGAGTTGCTCTCGGCATAAGCCGCATATCGTAACAGCTCATCCTTGCTCATTCCTGCAGGCTCTGTTCTTGTGACCTCAAACTGACCTTTTGTAAGCGTGCCTGTCTTATCGAACAGTACGACCTTAGCCTTTGATATTGCTTCAAGGTAGTTACTGCCTTTAACCAGTATACCCTTTGAAGAAGCCTTGCCGATACCGGCAAAGTATCCGAGCGGTACGGAAATAACCAGTGCGCACGGGCATGAAATTACGAGGAAGATAAGACCTCTTTGTACCCACGTTCCGAAATCAAAGCCGGTGAACAGGGGTGGGATAAGCGATATTATCACTGCCGCAAGTACAACTATGGGGGTGTAGTATTTTGCAAATACCGAGATGAAGTTTTCTGTCTTTGTCTTTTTCTCGACAGCGGATTCGACCATCTGAAGCATTTTGTATACCGTGCTGTCGGTGAACCGGCGTGTTGTTTTAAGTGTGATAACACCTGAAATGTTGATAGCACCTGCGGGGACTTCATCACCTGCCGTTATATCTCTCGGTAAGCTCTCGCCTGTGAGGGCTGATGTATCTATTGATGTGTTACCGCTTTCGACAATGCCGTCAAGCGGTATCTTTTCGCCGGGCTTTACTCTTATTATACTGCCGGTTTCAACGTTTTCGGGATCGACTGTTATATATTCGCCGTCAATCAGAACATCGGCTGTTTCGGGTTTTGTCTTGATAAGAGAAGATATGCTTCTTCTTGACTTGTTCACGGCTATTGACTGGAAGAATTCTCCGACAGTGTAGAAGAGCATAACGGCGACCGCTTCTTCGTATTCTCCGAGTACGATAGCGCCGATGCTTGCGATAAGCATAAGCGTGTTTTCATTGAAGAAATTCTTCTTTGCTATCGCCTTTATTGAAGTGATTGCTACTTCAAGTCCGCAGATAACGTAAGCCGCAAGATACATCGTAAGTATCGCTATCTGCGGCACAAGCTGCTCTGTACCGATAGTTTTTTCAAGAATAAAAGCGACTACGAACAGAATGCCTGCGCTTATCATCTTGACGATATCTTTAGTATAGCTTACCTTTTTCTCAACGTGGTTTTCCTTTTCGCTGACCGTTACATCCGGTTCAACGCCAGTTATCGTTGCTGTTACCAGTTTTAACAACTCCTTGTCGGAGATTATCTTTGACGGTGTTACGGTAAGCTCCTTTTTGATGAAATTCATCTTTGCGCTGTTCGCATAATCCGACTTTTCAACTGCCTCTCTTACTTCTTCCGCACACTGTGCGCAGTCAAGGCTGTCTATTATATATTTCTTTTCTTTAAAAGTCTGTCTTTCCCTGACTGTTACATTGGGTTCGAGCTTTGCGACAACTTCGGTGACCGTTGTCATAAGCTCATCGGGCGAACACGAATTTTCCGCTTCAACGGTAAGTTCCTGCTTCATAAAGTTCATTCCTGCCGATTTCACACGTTCGTCCTTTTCGACTTCCGCACGAATCTCCTCTGCACAGTGAGCGCAGTCAAGACCTTCTAAAATATAGATTCTTTTCATAAGCTACCACCTTTGATATGGTTGAAGTTTTGAACAATTGAGTAATTATTCAAATGTATTGCCCGAAAAAACAGGAGATGCTATCTCCTTTGATTTTTCCCGTTTTACTCCATAATATGCTCAAGCGCATTGCTGAACACCGTGTTTACATGGTTGTCGCTGAGCATATAGTAAACGACCTTGCCTTGCTTTTCACTGCGAACAAGCTCTGCCTGCCGTAATACTCTCAGCTGGTGAGAGATTGCCGATGCTGTCATTCCGAGCAGTGCGGCGAGGTCGCACACGCACATTTTTGAGCGTGACAGCGAGTAGAGGATTTTTATCCTTGTTTCATCGCTTATAGCCTTGAAGAACATTGACAGCTTTTCAAACTGCATCTGTTCAAGCATCCTATCACGCACATAGTTTACTACGTCCTCGTGTATCACATTACAGTTGCAGAATTCATTTTCGTCTTTTGCAGTGATATTTTCCGACTTTTCTGATTTGCTGACCGCCATTTTAACCTCATTTCATTTGAACGATTGTTCAACTGTTTGTATTATAACACCGTCATACTGCATTGTCAATAGTTTCTTTATGATTTTTTGCTTTTCCTGCAAAATATTTTTCTGCGATACAGGAAAAGAATGTTGTCTTATCGCTTTCGGTGAAATCCTCATCGTCAAGCATAGCCGATACTTCGTTCAGAAGTACATCGGCCTTTTCTCTTGTTTCTGTCGGAGAAGTGCCGTTGAAATACAGCTTTTCATCGCCTGACAGGATAAGATCCACAGTGTCGTCCGTCAGCAGTTCCTCGCTGACGCCGAGCAGTACTGCCATATCCGACAGCGTTTTTGCTCTCGGGGTCCTTGCACCGCTTATGTAGTTTGCAAGCGCTCTGTAGGTTATGGATAAGGCAGACGCAAAGTCCGTCTTTTTATAGCCGTTTCTTTTAATAAGTATTTCCAGCTTGTCCTTAAGTTCCATAATTCCTCCGACTGAATTTCCTTTTACTATTATTATATCCTTACATTTACGGCTTGTCAATCAAAAAAATACATAAAAATTCGCTAAAATTCAACAATTATTCACTATATGCAGTATATTATGCAGTTTTGTGCATAAAAATACTTGACTTTGATGTGAAAAGGTGTATAATATTCAATGTGAGTTAAATCAGAAAGCAGAACGCCCGAAAGCGTCTGTGAGATAGAAAGGAAATAATAAAATGGCTAAAGAAATCAAAAAGATCGTACTTGCTTATTCAGGCGGACTTGATACATCCATCATCATTCCGTGGTTACACGAGAATTATCCCGGCTGTGAAGTAATCTGCGTAGCAGGTAACGTAGGACAGGACTCTGAAATAGTAGGTCTTGAAGAAAGAGCTAAGAAGACAGGCGCATCCAAGCTCTACATAGAAGATATACAGGACGAATTCGTAAACGACTTTATATTCCCCACACTCAAGGCAGGCGCTAAGTACGAGGGTTATCTGCTCGGTACTTCGTTCGCTCGTCCTCCTATAGCTAAAAGACTTGTTGAGATAGCTAAGAAGGAAGGCGCTGACGCTATCTGCCACGGCTGCACAGGTAAGGGTAACGACCAGGTACGTTTTGAACTTACTATCAAGGCTCTCGCACCCGAGCTTGAGATTATCGCTCCCTGGAGAATATGGAATATTAAGTCAAGAGATCAGGAAATCGAGTATGCAGAGGCACACAATGTTCCGATAAAGATTACCCGTGAAACCAACTACTCAAAGGATATGAACCTCTGGCACTTATCACACGAAGGTCTTGACCTTGAAGACCCCGCAAACGAGCCTCAGTACAATAAGAAGGGCTTCCTTGAACTTGGCGTTTCACCCGAACAGGCTCCCGACAAGCCCACATATGTTACAATACACTTTGAAAAGGGTATCCCCACTTCACTTAACGGTGAAAAGATGGACGGTGTAAAGCTCATAAAGACTCTTAACAAGCTCGGCGGCGAGAACGGCATCGGTCTGTTCGACGTTGTTGAAAACAGACTTGTAGGTATGAAGTCAAGAGGCGTTTACGAAACTCCCGGCGGAACAATCCTTTATCACGCTCACGAAGTTCTTGAAACTATCTGTCTTGATAAGGAAACACAGCACTACAAGTACGGTCTTGCACAGAAGTATGCAGACATCGTATATAACGGTCAGTGGTACACACCTTTAAGAGAGGCTATGGACGCTTTCGTTGACAAGACACAGGAAACTGTTACAGGCGACGTTAAGCTCAAGCTCTACAAGGGCAACATCATCAACGCAGGCGTTACATCACCCTACACACTGTACAGCGAAGACTTCGCTTCATTCGGTGAGGACGATGTTTATGATCAGACAGATTCAAAGGGCTTTATCAACCTGTTCGGTCTGCCGATAAAGGTCAAGGCTCTGCTTGATGCTGAGAGAAACAATAAGTAAGCTTTAAAAGCGTTACGGTAAATCCCGCAAGGTGTAAAACTATGCCTTGCGGCTTTTACGGTTTTTAAGATGCGATTTAAAACACGGTCGGTACGGCTGTGTTTTAAAAAGCGTTTTAATTACTTTTATATTTATAACGGAAAAAACAAAACGCTTTTTGCGTTATGAACATAAATCTGAAAGGAAATAACAGTATGTCTAAAATGATGTGGGCGGGAAGATTTTCAAAGGAGGTTGACTCAAAGGTCAACGATTTCAATTCTTCCATCTCATTTGATGCAAGAATGTACAAGCATGATATAAAAGGCTCTATAGCACACGCAACCATGCTCGGTGAGTGCGGCATTATCGACCCTGCGGACAGCAAGGTGATAATAGAAGGTCTTAACGGAATTTTAAGTGATATTGAAAACGGAACACTGCATTTCGATCCCAATGCGGAAGATATTCATATGTTCGTTGAAGCTGAGCTTACCGCACGAATAGGCGATGCGGGAAAGCGTCTGCACACTGCAAGGAGCAGAAACGATCAGGTGGCTCTTGATATAAAGCTTTATCTCAAGGATGAAGTCGATGAAATAGCAAAGCTTGTCCGTGAGCTTATAAACACTGTTATAGATATTGCAAAACAGCACACCGAAACCGTAATGCCGGGCTACACCCATTTACAGCGTGCACAGCCTGTTACATTCGCACATCATCTTATGGCATATGCACAGATGCTGACAAGAGATCTGACAAGACTTGCAGACTGTAAGGAAAGAATGGATGTAATGCCGCTCGGTTCGTGTGCGCTTGCAGGCACTACATATCCTCTTAACAGAAAGAGAACCGCCGAACTTCTCGGCTTCAAGGATATTACGATGAACAGCCTTGACGGCGTATCCGACAGGGATTTCTGCGTTGAGTTATGCTCCGATATTTCAATGCTTATGATGCACCTTTCGAGATTTTCGGAAGAGATAATCATGTGGTGCTCGTGGGAATTCAAGTTTATTGAACTTGATGACGCATATTCTACAGGAAGCTCGATAATGCCGCAGAAGAAGAACCCCGATGTTACGGAGCTTATAAGAGGCAAGACGGCAAGGGTATACGGCGATCTGCAGACGCTTCTCACAATGATGAAGGGACTTCCGCTTGCATACAACAAGGATATGCAGGAGGACAAGGAGGCAATATTTGACGCAGTGGACACAGTAAAGCTGTGTATCTCGACATTTACTCCTATGCTTGCGACTATGACGGTACTTAAAGACAATATGCGTACTGCCGCCGCAAAGGGCTTTATCAACGCTACAGACTGTGCAGACTATCTTGTAAAGAAGGGACTTCCTTTCAGAACGGCATATAAGATAACCGGTACACTCGTTGCACTTTGCATAGAGAAGAATACAACGCTTGAACAGCTCCCGATAGAAGAATATAAGAAGCTGTGCGAAACGTTTGATAATGACGTATATGACGCTATCAGCCTTGATACCTGCGTTATGCAAAGAGGCGTTGACGGCGGACCCGCTCCGGATGCGGTAAAGCGTCAGATAGCTGAGCTTGAAGACAGACTGGGCGGTATCAACATCTGATGATAACTTATGAATACAGATTGCCGCACGATATAAATTCGTTCAGACGAAGCGTAGGCTGGTATGAGCTTTCGCCAAGACAGCTTAACTGTGCGCTTAAAAGCTCGGTGTTTGCGATAACGGCGCTTGACGGAGAAAAGGAAGTCGGCTCGGCAAGGGTAGTCGGTGACGGAGGCTATCAGTTCTTTATCAGCGATGTTATTGTACGTCCCGAATATCAGGGACAGGGAATAGGCAGAGAGATGCTTTCAAGGCTTATGGATAAAGCGTTGTCGGTCGCTGACGAGGGCGAAACGATAATGATAAATCTTATGGCGGCAAAGGATAAAGAGCCGTTCTACGAAAAGCTCGGATTTATGCGCAGACCTAATGATGAACGTGGCTGCGGAATGACAAGATTTCTTAAAAAATAAGAGGTGCTTATATGAGCGTAAAGGTGTATATTGACGGTCAGGAAGGAACGACCGGACTTAAAATTCTCGAACGTTTCAAGGACAGGAACGATATTGAAATAATGAAGATAGATGAGGACAAGAGAAAGGATAACGATGAGCGTAAGAAGTTTATATGCTCGTCCGATTTCACGTTCCTTTGTCTGCCCGATGCCGCCGCAAGAGAGGCGGTAGAACTTGCAAAGGGCAGTAACGTCCGAATTATAGATGCTTCTACGGCACATCGGACAAATCCCGACTGGGCATACGGTTTTCCCGAACTTTCAAAGCAGCACAGAGAAAAGATTGCGGCTTCATCGAGAGTAGCTGTTCCCGGCTGTTATGCAAGCGGTTTTATTTCGCTTGTATATCCTCTTGTAAAGGCAGGCATAATGCCGAGCGATTATCCTGTTGTCGCTCATGCGGTATCCGGTTACAGCGGAGCGGGAAAGAAGGCTATCGCAGTGTACGAAAGCGATGAAAAGCCCGAAGAATTTTACAGCCCAAGACAGTATGCGCTTCCTCAGGAGCATAAGCACTTACCTGAAATGATGAAGATAAGCGGACTTGATTACAAGCCTGTATTTAATCCTCTGATATGCGATTATTTCAGCGGTATGGTCGTAACTGTTCCGGTACTTACAAGACTTCTGCCGAAGAAATATACGCTTGCCGATATTCATAAGGCTTTCACTGAGCATTATGCAGACGCAAATCTTGTAAAGGTGATGCCTGTTATGGGCGAGGGTGTGCTTGAAAACGGTTTTCTTGCCGCAAACACATTATCTGGTAAGAACAATATGGAGATATTCGTTTGCGGAAACGATGACCGTATAGTGCTTTGCTCAAGACTTGATAACTTAGGCAAGGGCGCAAGCGGTGCGGCTGTTCAGTGCCTTAACATAATGATGGGCATTGACGAAACGACCGGACTTGTATAATAAGTGAGGTAATAACAATGGTTGAATTTGATAATTATAAATTAGTGGATAAGGGTGTATGCGCCGCAAAAGGCTTTAAGGCGGGCGGTATCAATGTCGGCATAAAGCCCGGCTCGAAAAAGCGTGACCTTGCTGTGATAAGCTGTGACACAAAGTGCACTGCGGCGGCAATCTACACACAGAACAAGGTGAAGGGTGCGCCGATAATCGTTACAAAGGAGCACCTCAAGAACGGTATCGCTCAGGCGGTTATCGTAAACAGCGGTAACGCAAACACCTGTAACTCAAACGGTATTGAGATCGCAGAGCAGATGTGCGAGCTTTGCGCAAACGAACTCGGTATTGATAAGAATGATATGATAGTAGGCTCTACAGGCGTTATCGGACAGAAGCTGTCAATCGACCCTGTGAAGAACAATATCAAGACGCTTGTAGACAGCATAAGCGAGGACGGAAGCTCGCTTGCGTGCGAGGCGATAATGACGACCGATACACGCAAAAAGGAGCTTGCGGTAGAGTTTACGCTTGACGGCAAGACCTGTCACATCGGCGGTATCAGCAAGGGCAGCGGTATGATAAATCCCAATATGGCTACAATGCTTGCTTTTATCACAACCGATGTAAAGATAAATGCGGAGCTTCTGCATAAGGCACTGAAAAGGACAGCCGATATAACTTACAATATGGTAAGCGTGGACGGTGATACATCCACAAACGATACACTGTGCATAATGGCGTCGGGACTTGCAGGAAACAAGGAAATAACGGCAGAGGACAAGGATTATGAAGTGTTCATAAACGGTCTTTACGCTGTAATGATGAACCTTGCAAGAGAAACCGCCCGTGACGGCGAGGGTGCAACGAAGCTGATGGAATGCGTTGTTGACCACGCACCTACAGAAGCTGTTGCAAAGAGCGTTGCACTGTCTGTTATAAACAGCAGTCTTTTAAAGGCGGCTATATTTGCGGCGGACGCCAACTGGGGACGTATTCTCTGTGCGATAGGATATGCCGAGGGCGATTTTGATATTTCAAAGGTCGAGGTCGTTCTGTCATCTTCAAAGGGCAGTGTAAAGGTCTGCGAGAACGGCGCAGGTGTTGACTTCTCGGAGGATGAGGCATTCAAGATACTTTCAGAAGATGAAATTGTTATCAGGATTGATATGCACGACGGTGCGGATAAGTCGGTAGCTTGGGGCTGCGATCTGACTTATGAATATGTAAAGATAAACGCAGAATACAGAAGCTGACACCGAAAGGACAAAAGAAGATGGAACTTGAAAACGAAAAGAGAGCAAGTATACTCAGCGACGCACTTCCTTATATACAGCAGTATTCAAACAAGGTAGTAGTAGTCAAGTACGGCGGTAACGCAATGACAAACGATAAGCTGAAGCAGGCGGTAATGTCTGACCTTGTTCTGCTGTCGCTCTGCGGTATCAAGATAGTGCTTGTACACGGCGGCGGACCCGAAATAAACGCAATGCTGAAAAAAGTCGGCAAGGAGAGCAAGTTTGTAAACGGCCTTCGTTACACCGATGAAGAAACGATAAACATCGTTCAGATGGTGCTTTGCGGTAAGGTAAACAAGGATCTTGTCGATCTGCTTTACAGCCACAAGGGCAGAGCGGTAGGTCTTTGCGGTCTTGACGACCATATGATAGAGGCAGAACAGCTTGATCCGGATTTAGGTCTTGTAGGCGAGATTACTCAGGTAAACGTAAACCTTATAAACGATGTTCTCGAAAAGGGCTATATCCCTGTAATTTCGACCGTTGCGGCAGGCAAGGACGGAACCGTATACAATATCAATGCTGATACGGCGGCGGCAAGAATTGCGGCTGAGATGAAATCCGAAAACCTAATCCTTATGACAGATATAAAGGGACTTCTTGAGGATAAGGACGATGACAGCACGCTTATACATACTGTCGGAGTTTCAGAAGTGCCTTATCTCAAAAAGCAGGGGATAATCTCAGGCGGTATGATACCTAAGATAGATTGCTGTGTCGAGGCCGTCCGCAGAGGCGTAAAGAAAGCAAATATCATTGACGGCAGAATACCTCATTCAATACTTATAGAGCTGCTTACAAACGAGGGCGCAGGTACAATGATTATCTGACGGCAAACGATGCAGGCGGAAAGGACAGATATGAATACTATAGACAAATTCAATTCTCATATAATGGGATCATACGGCAGGCTGAATGTTGTTCTTGACAAGGGCGAGGATGACAAGGCAGTTGACGAAAACGGCAAGACGTATATAGATTTCGGCAGCGGTATCGGCACAAACTCGCTCGGTTACTGCAACAAGGAGTGGGCTGACGCTGTGTGCGAACAGGTACGCAGTATACAGCATACCTCAAATTATTATTACACAAAGGTTCAGGCTGAGTTTGCCGAGAGATTATCGGAAGCGGCAGGAATGAAGAATATGTTCCTTTGCAACAGCGGTGCTGAGGCAAACGAATGTGCTATCAAGATAGCAAGAAAGTACAGCTTCGACAAATACGGCAAGGGCAGACACAACATAATCACACTTGTAAACTCATTCCACGGCAGAACGCTCTGCACGCTGTCGGCTACGGGACAGGACGTGTTCCACAACTACTTCTTCCCGTTTGTTGACGGATTTATAAATGTTGAAGCAAACAACATAGAAGACCTTAAGGCAAAGCTCGATGATACGGTATGTGCCGTAATGTTTGAGTACATACAGGGCGAGGGCGGTGTTGTGCCGCTCCGGCAGAAGTTCGTTGACGCAATATTTGAGCTTTGCGCCGAGCGTGATGTGCTGACAATCTCGGACGAAGTACAGACGGGTGTCGGCAGAACAGGTAAATTCCTTGCAGGCGATAATTTCGGAAAGAAAGCCGATATAATAACGCTTGCAAAGGGCATAGCAGGCGGTATCCCGATGGGTGCGTGCCTTAGCGGCGACAAGTGCGCAGGTGTACTTACTCCCGGAACACACGGTTCGACATTCGGCGGAAATCCTATCGCTTGTGCAGGCGCAATTGAGGTGCTGAAGAAAGCGGCAGATCCGATTTTCTTGTCACAGGTTGCAGATAAGGGAAGATATATAGCCGAAAAGCTGAAAGAGATACCCGAGGTCGAATCGGTTACGGGTATGGGCCTTATGATTGGCATAAAGCTAAAGACCAAGAATGCAAAGGATATACTGAATGCCGCTCTTGAACACGGACTTCTTATCCTTACCGCAAAGGAAAAGTTAAGACTTCTTCCTCCGCTCACTATTTCTTATGAGGATATTGACAGAGGTCTTGAAATACTCGCAGAACTTTTAAAATAAAAACTAAAACCGAAAGGAAAAAATTATGAAACATTTACTTAAGATGATGGATCTCAGCACAGAGGAAATCATTGAGATTCTCAATCTCGCAGATCAGCTCAAGTATGAGCTTAAGCACGGCATTCCTCACGATCATTTAAAGGGCAAGACGCTAGGTATGATCTTCCGCAAGGCTTCTACAAGAACAAGAGTTTCTTTTGAAACAGGTATGTATCAGCTCGGCGGCAATCCACTTTACCTTTCAGCAAGCGATATGCAGATAGGCAGAGGCGAGCCTATACAGGATACCGCAAGAGTTTTATCACGCTACATTGACGGTATTATGATAAGAACATTCGATCAGGCTGAGGTTGAAAATCTTGCGGAATACGGCAATATCCCGATAATCAACGGTCTTACAGACCTTTCTCATCCTTGCCAGGTGCTTGCTGACCTTATGACAATCCGTGAGTACAAGGGTAAGCTTGACGGTCTTAAGATGTGTTACATAGGCGACGGCAACAATATGGCAAACTCGCTCATTGTCGGCGGCTTAAAGACGGGTATGAGCGTATCTGTTGCCTGCCCTGAGAACTACCACCCTGCCGCTACAACACTTGCGTTTGCTAAGAAGTATGACTGCTTTGAACTGACAGACGATCCGATAAAGGCCGCAAAGGACGCAGACGTTATCTTCACAGACGTATGGGCATCTATGGGTCAGGAAGGCGAAGCCGAAATCAGAAAGAAAGCATTCAAGGGCTTCCAGATAAACGATGAGGTTATGGCTGTCGCTAAGCCCGACGCTATGGTACAGCACTGCCTGCCCGCACACAGAGAAGAAGAAATTACAGCCAAGGTATTCGAAGAACACGCAAACGAAATCTTTGACGAGGCTGAAAACAGACTCCACGCACAGAAGGCAGTAATGGTACTGCTTATGGGCAATAAGGATTGATCCGGATAAAACTTAAATATCCGATACGGAGCAACGCATTATGTTGCTCCGTATTCGTGTAATATGGGGGAATAGTCATGACTAATCTGCTTATAAAACTGTTCGTAAAGGACAGCAAAAATACATCCGATCCCACTGTCAGAAAGCGTTACGGGTATCTCGGAGCATTTACCGGTATCGTACTTAACATACTTTTGTTTCTCGGAAAGCTGATTGCAGGTATATTATCAGGCGGTATCTCCGTAATCGCAGACGCATTCAATAACCTTTCAGACGCAGGCTCATCAATAATGACCTTTGTCGGCTTTAAAATGGCAGGAATGCCTGCAGACAGCGAACATCCATACGGTCACGGCAGAATGGAATACGTTTCGGGCATAATAATATCTTTTATCATAATGATGATGGGCTTTGAACTTGGTAAAAGCTCGGTCGAAAAAATCTTCTCGCCCGAAAAGTCGGAGTTCAGCATACTTGCCGTATCGGTGCTTGGAGCGTCGCTTCTTGTGAAGCTGTGGATGGCACTGTTCAACACAAAGCTCGGTCGGAAAATAGACAGCGCCACAATGAAGGCCGCAGCGGCAGATTCGCTTTCTGACTGCATTTCTACATCGGTAGTAATCATCTGTATGTTCATACAGCTGTTCAGCGGTTTTGAGCTTGATTCATACGCGGGTATCATTGTTGCGCTTTTTATCCTATATACAGGCTTCAACACATTCAAGGAAAGTCTTACTCCGCTGCTTGGCACAAAGCCTAAAAAGGAACTGGTGGAGGAAATTGAAAACACTGTAATGAACTATGACGGAATAGTCGGCGTACACGATCTTATGGTGCATGATTACGGTGTAGGCAGAATGGTAATATCGCTCCACGCCGAAATAAGCAGTAAAACAGATATAATGCTTGCACATGAGCTTATAGATCTTATAGAGGACGATCTCAGAGAAAAGTACAGATGCAGTGTTACGATACATATGGATCCTGTCGTTGTGGACGATAAGAAGGCAGATGAAGTGAAAAAGGTGGTTCTTGATATAATAAAAAATATCGACAGCAACCTTACTATCCACGATTTCCGCATTACCGACGGTGTTTCAAGGATAAATGTGATTTTCGATCTGGTAACGCCTTTCGGCTTCAGATATAAGGATGGAGAGCTTGCTCTTATGATAAAGAACGCAATTGCGGAAAAGGACGGCAGGCTCAATGCCGTAATCACCGTTGAACGTTCAATGTGCTGAATAATGCTTTTTAACGCACAAAGTCACAAAAGACTTTGTGCGTTTATTTTAAGTTGACTTGACACGGATTTTGTGATAAAATAAAACTATACTATATTATGAGAGAGTGTTTGTATGAACGGCAATAACGGAAAATGCGGAAAACTGTTTGTTATAGAAGGGCTTGACGGATGCGGTAAAAGCACACAGCTTGAGATGCTGAAAGCAAGCGCAGACAGCAATATCCGTTTCATCAGCTTTCCGAATTATAACAGTGCAAGCGGTGAGATAATCAAGGACTATCTCAGCGGTAAATTCTGCGAGGAAAACGGCAGAACGGGCGCATATACGGCCGGCAGTTTCTATGCGATAGACCGTTATATCAGCTACAAGACCGACTGGGAAAAGGATTATAAAGCGGGCAAGACCATAATAGCCGCAAGATACACCTCCTCAAATGCGATATATCAGATGGCAAAGCTGGAAAAGTCCCGATGGGATGAGTACCTTGAGTGGCTTGAGGACTACGAGTACGATAAATTCGCAATTCCACGTCCCGAAAGGATTATATTTCTGGATATGCCCGTAGAGGTGTCGCAAAAGCTCCTTTCCGCACGTTACGGCGGAGATGAGGCGAAGAAGGATATTCACGAAAGCAACGTTGCTTTTCTGAAGGCCTGTCGGGAAACGGCACTATACACAGCCGACAAGAAGGGCTGGTATATACTGCCGTGCTCGGACGGTGAAAATCCTTACACTCCCGAAAAGATAAATAAGGAGTTATCGGCGCTGATTTACGGCTGATAACAGACAAAAGCAAGGTAATATAAAGTGTTGGAATTAAAGAAAATTGAACTCAGCGACAAGCAGTGGATAGATCCGCTTCTGAAGCTGTCTGATTTCAGAGGTTGTGAGTATAACTTCACAAACAACTTTGTGTGGAGCGGTGTTTACAACATTACTGTAGGACGTTTTCAGGATTTTTATGTATCAAAGCACGGAAACTGTTTCGTGTTTCCGGCAGGAAAAGGCGATACGGACGCACTGCTTTCAGAACTGAAAAATTACTGTGACAGTACGGGAATACCGTTTGAATTCTGCAGTATGGATATAAAGGACAAACAGATGCTTGAACAGCGTTATCCCGGTATGTTCACCTTCGATACAAGCGAAGATCTGTACGACTATGTGTATCAGTCGCAGTCGCTCGCAACGCTCGGCGGAAAGAAGCTGCATTCAAAGCGTAATTATATAAACCGTTTCAAACAGCTTAACTGGAGCTTTGAGGATATTACGCCTGACAATATTGACGAATGCAAGCAGATGAGCCTCGAATGGTGCATACGCAACGATTGCGATAAAAGCGAGGATAAATCGGAGGAAATGTGCGCTGTCGGAATAGGACTTGAGCATTTCTTTGACTTAGGTCTTGTCGGCGGAATCCTGAGAGTCGATGGCAGGATACAGGCGTTTTCGTACGGCGAACAGCAATGCAGTGACACGTTTGTGACCCACGTTGAAAAAGCGTTTACCGATTATGACGGAGCATATCCGATGATAAACTATATGATGGCAAACAGGTTCTGTAAAGGACTTGAATATATAAACAGGGAAGAGGATATGGGAGAGGAGAATCTCCGCAAGGCGAAGAAGTCTTATCACCCGTGTTTTATGGTTGAGAAGTTCAGTGCGGTTTATAATGCCGGGAAAGGACAATCAGAATGATATATGTATTTTTAGCGGACGGATTTGAAGAAACCGAGGCAATTGCCCCGATTGACATTTTAAAGAGATTTGGAAAAGAGGTAGTTACCGTCGGAATAGGCGGCGGTAAGATTACAGGCGCACACGGAATTACGGTTATTGCCGATATTACCGACAGCGATGTTATTATGACAGATAAGGTCGAGATGATAGTTCTTCCCGGCGGTATGCCCGGAACACTCAACCTTGAGAAAAGCCCCGTTGTACAGGCAGCTATAAAATTCTGTGCCGATAATAAGAAAGCGATAGGCGCTATCTGTGCCGCTCCGTCTATAATCGGAAAGCTGGGACTTCTGAAAGGCAAAAAGGCAACTTGCTTCCCCGGCTTTGAACAATTCCTTGAGGGTGCAATGTTCACGGGCGACCTTGTAAATATTGATGATAACATAGTTACCGCAAAGGGCGCAGGTGCGGCTGTAGAATTCGGACTTGCACTCGGAGCATTACTATGCGGTGAAGGAAAAGCAGAAAAGACAGCTAAGTCTTTACAGTGCAGATGAGCGTAAACGAGCAGAAAAAACAACTGAGAAAAGCCTTGCTTCAGAAGCGAAAACTGCTTTGCGACAGTGAAACGGCTGTTAAAAATGCCGCTGTAACCGAGAATCTTTTAAGCCTTGAAAAAGTGCGGACGGCGGATACCATACTGTCGTTTGTTTCGACAGACGGCGAGGTGGATACGAGAGAATTCATAACGCAGTGCCTGAAAGCAGGAAAGAATGTCGCTGTGCCGAGATGTATAGACGGCAGTAATATGGAGTTTTGCGTGATACATACATTTGACGATCTTGAAAAAGGTATGTACGGAATTGACGAGCCGAAAAAGAGCTGTGCTGTGATTGATGCCGCCGGTGCAGAAAACAGCGTGCTGATAGTTCCTGCACTCTGCTTTAATGCTAAAGGCTTCAGACTCGGTTACGGCAAAGGCTATTATGACAGATTTATAAACGGTTATAAGGGCTATACTGTCGGAGTATGCTATGAAGAATTTCTGACGGAGGATATACCTGTCGATGATTACGACAGATGCGTTGATATAGTCATTACAGAAAAACGGAAAGGACAAAAATATGGAGAATAATCCTATGGATTTAACTCATAAGGATGAAAATACCGAAAGCACCGAAGAACGCACAATTATGATGGATTCGATAAAAGCGCTTCATACAGGCGAAGTGCGAAACGAAGATTCATCTGATGACAGCGGATACGAAAGCGTTCCGGGCAGTGAAGAATCGCTTTCCGGGGACGGTGGGCCTGCGGAGGACGAGGTAACCGAAGAAGAATATCAGGAATATCTTGCGGCAAAAAAAGAACGCAACAAGAAAATCAAAGCGAAAAACCGCCACAGAAGAACGTTTTCACATATTCTCACAGGCGTTCTGCTGTCAGTTTTTATCATATCAATTTCTGCGTTTCTTGCTACATACATTGTAAAGTCGGCACTTGATTTTACAGGAATCGGAAAAACCTATTGTCAGGCCGAGATACATATAAACGAGGATTCGACAACAGATGAAATCGCTCAGGATCTTGCAAATCTCGGTATTATAAATATGCCGGATGTGTTCAAGCTCTACACCAAAATGTTCGGCAAGGGTGATAAGTTCATAAAGGGTACTTTCACGGTTGACACAACCATGTCGTACAGTGCGCTTATTTCTGAGTTGCAGACAGTGTCTACTGTAAATCAGACGGTTTCAATACAGATAACCGAAGGTATGACTATTGATGAGATTGCTCAGATGATGGAGGATAACCGTGTCTGCCGTGCCGAAGATTTCATGGAGCAGTGCAAGACGCTCGGAGATACTTATAAATTCCAGAAACGTCTTGAGAATAAAAAGCTGAAATATTATCAGATGGAAGGATATATATTCCCCGATACATACGAGTTCTATATTCTTCCTGCCCTTGAGGACAATAAGGAGCTTGATACAAGCGAGTATGCCGCAGATGCTCTTGACATTATATATCAGAACTTCAATAACAAGCTGACGGCACGTTACTATAACCGTATGAGCGAGCTTGGGCTTACGCTTGACGAAACCATAACGCTTGCTTCGATAGCACAGCGTGAGGCGGATACTACGACCAATATGGGCAATGTTGCATCGGTATTCTTCAACCGTATGGCTGATGCGGAAGCATTCCCGCATCTTGAATCGGACGTTACCGTACATTATGTTGATGAGCATATAAAGCCGCATCTCACTACATCGCAGTACGATCAGAAAATGTTTGACGCATATAACACCTATAAGTGTGACGGTATACCGATAGGACCTATCTGCAACCCGGGACTTGACGCTATAAAGGCAGTGCTTTATGCGCCTGAAACAAGCTATTACTACTTCTGTGCAGATCCCGAAACAACAGAAATGTATTTTGCAGAAACTATTTCGGAGCATGAGGAGAATCTCCGCAAGTGCGGACTGGATCATGCGATAGCCGAATAATCAAACAATCAATATTCCGCCGCAGAGCTTTCTGCGGCGGAATGTCATAATAAGGTAAAAGAAAGGTTAAATTTATGTTAGAGCTTTTATCGCCTGCGGGTGATCTTGAATGTCTTATGTCAGCCGTTGATTACGGTTGTGACGCTGTATATCTCGGAAGTACAATGTTCGGTATGAGAGCAGGTGCGGCAAAATTCGATCCCGAAACGTTGAGGAATGGCGTTGAATACGCTCATGCAAAGGGTGTAAGAGTATATCTTACCTGCAATACCGTTCCGTCAAACGATGAGATAGAACTGCTCCCCGAATTTATAAAAACCGCATATGACTGCGGAATAGATGCCGCAATAGTAAGCGACATCGGCTGTATTGCTCTTATAAAGCGTACCGTTCCAGATCTTGAAATTCACGTTTCTACACAGGCGGGAGTAGTGAACTATGTAACAGCAAACGAGCTGTACAAGATGGGTGCAAAGAGAGTAGTGCTTGCCCGTGAGGTAGATATTGAAAATATAAAGCGTATAAGGGATAACATACCTGAGGATATGGATATTGAAGTGTTCGTTCACGGGGCAATGTGCGTTTCAGTTTCAGGAAGATGTCTGCTTTCCGCTTTTATGACAGGCAGAAATGCCAACAAGGGCGAATGCGCTCAGCCTTGTCGCTGGAAATATCACTTAGTTGAAGAAAAACGCCCCGGCGACTACTATGAGCTGTCGGAGGGCGATGGTGGCTCTTATATCCTTAACGCTAAGGATATGTGTATGATAGAGCATCTTAAAGAGCTTAAGGATGCAGGCGTTACCAGCTTCAAGATTGAAGGCAGAGCGAAATCCGCATATTATACGGCAACGGTAACGAATGCCTACAGAGCTGCGCTTGATGCAGTGAAAAACGGTGAACCGATTCCGAAGTGGGCGGTTGATGAAGTTTATAAGGTAAGTCACAGACAGTATTGCACCGGCTTTTATTTTAACAAGGATGACGCAAACCAGTATTACGAGAACAGCGGCTACATCCGTGAGTGCGACTTTGTCGGCGTAATTGACAGCTGTGAGAACGGCAGGGTGAATATCACGCAGAGAAACTATTTTACCGTTCACGATGACCTTGAAGTGCTGTCGCCAGGAAAGACACCTGTAAAGCTGGATATTCCTTATCTGATAAATTCAAAGGGCGAGCAGACAGAGATAGCAAACCGTGCGACAGAAAAGATGTACTTTGACTATCCCGTTTCTTTCCCTCCTCATTCGATAATAAGAAAACCGTTGAACAAAAAGTAAACTACGGAGGAAACTATCATGCTGAAAGCTCCGCAAAACCTGTTCGCTACCGCTTATGACGGATCGGTGCGATCCGACTGGCAGACGGTAGAGGGCGCAGACGGCTATATATTGCAGTTCTATAATGCAGATGAACCGGAAAAGTGCATTAAAACACGCTATGCACAGAATAATTCAAAGCTGATACTTGGGTTTCGCAACGGCAGAAAGTATGTTGTACGGGTAAAAGCGTTCAGCTATCGTGACGGGAAAGAGGTATACGGCGAACTGTCACAGCCGGCAGAATTTACGCCGATGTGCCATCACCTTAAAGCTCAGAATGTAATTACGATGAACAAGGGCGAAACGTCGCAGATAGTATGGGAATGCAGAAATAAAGTGCCTGCCGTTACTTTTGAATGCGATGACAGCGATGTGGCGACCGTAACAAAGGGCGGACAGGTTACCGCCGTTTCGGACGGTACGGCTGAGATAAAGCTGACGGCTGATGACGGTCAGACTTTTACTGTTAAGATAATTGTAGGCAGGGATAAGTCATGCTATCCGACTACGGCAAGGATCATGCTCTGCGGCGATATAATGTGTTCGCTTGAGCATCAGCGGAAAGCCGCTTTGCGTTCACTTGATTTTACAGACGCATTCAGAACGCTTAAAGATACGGTCAGTTCAGCCGATTATTCTGTAGCGGTGCTTGAAACCACCTGCTTTGACGGAGCGCCGTTTGAATATGAAAAGATACGCACAGACAGCGGAAGCCCCAATTGCAATTCTCCGTCCACCTTCATAGACGCAGTGAAAAACTGCGGATTCAATGCACTGGTAACCGCTAATAATCATAACTGTGATACAGGGCTTGAAGGACTTCACGCTACCGTACAACGTATCAGAAACAGCGGTATGGCAAATATCGGTACGCTTGACGATGGAACTCATATTGCCGATATAAACGGCATAAAGGTAGGATTTGTCGCAGTAAATTCAATATCAAACGGGCTTGAGAAAAATATACCGCCCGAAATTATCGGGAAATATGAGCCTGAGCATTTCAGACAGCTTGTTGAAACGCTTAAAAATGAAGGCGCAGAGTATATAATCGCATATCAGCACTGGGGTGTTATGAATTCCGTAACGGTTCGGAATTCTCAGATAAAGACGGCCGAATATATGGCGCAATGCGGTGTGGATCTTATTATCGGTTCTCATCCGCACGTTATGCAGAAAGTCGGTAAAATACACACATCCGACGGCAGAGAGGTGACGTGCTTCTATTCTTTAGGCAATCTTTTGTCATCTATGAAAGAGCTTCGTGAAAACCGTGAGAGCGTAATTGTAAATCTGATTCTCACAAGGACCGAAAGCGGAGTAAAGTCTGATATATCGTGCATTCCGACGCTTTGCAAGGATACCTCCGACGGATATACGGTAAGCGTTCTTGACGGGCCGCTGACGCATACAGAACAGATTTCCGAAGATCGCATAAGAGATATACTCGGCAAGGAGGGCGTTATACGAAAATACCCTAAATTCTTGCTGCAAGGCTCAGCCGTGCTTAGAAATATATTCCGTGACAGCGGTTTTTCCTATGATGATACCGCTCTTATTCTGTCGCCGTTATCGCTTGTAAGCAAAAAAAGTAATCTTTCGGGAAAAGCCGGCAGCCAAAGAAATAAAATTGATATAAATAAAAATTTCAAATCGTTTTTAGACGGCTCAGACAGCGATTATATCGTAATCGACCTTTATACAGCGGCGGCTGTTTCGTGCTACAGGTACGGTGACAGCTTCTATACGGCATCGGGCAGTTTTATTTCTTCCGATTTTTACAATTCCAATAAAGACAGGCTTGAAAAAATTTCTCCGCCTTTTGACGAAAAAACAGTAAAATCTGCGCTTAAAGAATATGCGAAAATTGTCTTGTCAAAATATGATAAGGATAAAATCATATTAGTGCGTTTAAAATTCAGCAATATCTGCGTAAAAGAAAATCAGCTAAGAAACGGTAAAAACAGAAATGCGTTGAATAAGCGGTTGAGGCTGTATGAGGATTATCTGATTTCGCTTTTACAGCCGGTGGTTATTGATGTTTCCGGCAATTATTTTATGGCGTCAAAAAGTGACAATATGATGTCCTTTGAGCCGCTTTTCTACGATGATGTAAGAATCAAGCTGAACTCAGCAGTAAAACGTATCCGCAAGGATACATATTTTTCTGCACCGGAAATAAGACTGCAGCTTATGCGTGTCATAAAGTACTATGATAATATGACAGCAAGAGCCTATCAATCTGAACTGCTTGACAGAAATTATGTATCGGACAGAATGGCAGAGCTTACGTCAAAACAGTTTGTCGCAGAGAATTTCGAGTATTTTGTATATCTGCGTGAAAATGAGATCCGTACCTATGATGATGCAAAAATCCTGCTTTCCGCTAAAGCCGGCGCAGAAAGGCTTATCTCGGCAATAAAAGCCGCTGAGTGTATTGACGGAGATATTTCCGATTGCAGTTACGATGATATAAAGATCGTTTTCGATGAGAACTTCCTTATGAAAAAACAATTATCCCGTAAACTTTCTGAGGTTTACAAATATACTGTTCCCGATAACTGCGAACATATTTTCCTTATCAGAAACGACCGCAAATTGCTTGAAGACTACGAAGCACGGCACAAACCTGTATTGGTTGACATCTGGGGCAGCTGTATTTCCCGTGAATCCGTTAATCGTAATTCCTCAGGTATCTATGTCGATAAGTACATTTTCAAGCAGCCGTTTTTGCTTGCGGACGAGCCTGAAATACCTTTTGATAACGATTTGAAGGCTGATAAATTCTGCGGCAGTAAGTGGCGAAGACGCACTGTCAAAGAGGCGTTTTTGCACGAAGGAAAACGCATTCTATCTGACAGTAATGCCGAATGGCTGATTATTGATATGTACGACCTTATCTGCAATATGCGTAAGTGCGGCGATTCGCTTTTCGAGGTGGATGATTTCATACTTCGCACCGCTTTTTACAAGTCGATTTCCGATAAATGCGAAAGCACATATTTATTTAATGAAAGAAGCCGTAAATATCTCGAAAGAGCGCTTGAAAACTTCTGTAAATTTGTCACAGAGCGCTATGGAAAAAACGTTATTTTAATTAAAGCTGATCTTAAAGACCGTTATATTTCGCTTGACAATCGGTTAGAAATGTTATCCGACAGCGATAACACATTCAAAACCAAAAAAGCATTTATAAACGGATTTGAAGAAGAATTCGCACGTCTTACCGATTGCTGTGTAATTGATATTTCTAAAAGGTTTTATGCCGATGACCGCTTTGCACTTGGCGGTGCGCATATCGTCCATTATGAAGATGAGTTCTACAGTCAATGCTGTAAGCATATAACGGCTTTCATCGGCGGTGCCGACATCCGTTATACCGATAAGGTCGATGAGGAGTATATCGCTCTGAGAGATATGAAAATTAAATAAAGATTAGTTATCCCCGTACAGTTTAATGCTGTATGGGGATAGTTTTGTATATATGTCCGTTTTATCGTACAGGGGATATGGTAAAATTTATAATGGTAAGGTGAATGCGTTTCTACACAACGAGAGCCGCACAGACTTTCGACTGTGCGGCTCAGGTTGGTGCTGAACCTATTAATAACACGGAACTAATTTCAATCCACCGATGTTATCACCGGACTTTTATATTATATAGTTTAAGCGCAAAAAATGCAAGATGATATTAACCTAAGCAATGGATTTGTGGTTATGCATAAGAAATATTGTTTGCAATTGTTGATTTTTACGCTTGACATCAGTATTTAATTGTACATAACTAGAAAGTGATTTCAATAAATTCGACAAAATCTTTCAATGATTGGCAAAGAAATTACTTTTTCTTTCAGAAAAGCATTGAAATTTACATTTGCTGATAGTATACTGAATTTAGTGATATAATTCGATGGAGGATTATTATGGATCATATTGCTCATATAAGAATTGAGAGTAATGAAAATAATGAAGTGCGTGTCGAGGAGAAGGTCACTGAGCATTCTAAAAAGGTTGCGTTTTTGGTAGATATTTATTCATCGCCTTTCAGAATGGCGAGTGCTGCTCACATTTCAGCATTGTTGCACGATGTTGGAAAGTTAAATTACGATTTCGACGGATATATAAAGCAAGAGAACGGCATTAAAAGAGGCGAAATCGATCACAGCTATGCGGGAGCAAAATTTCTTTTGGAACTGGTTTCAAACGATGATGATAAATATAAAAAAGAAGTCGCAAGATTAATTGCGAGAATCATCATTTCTCATCACGGACTGAATGATTGGTATACACGGAACAATGATGATTATTTTGATTACAGATGCAGTAAAAATGAACGTTATGACGAAATCAAGAGCAACATAAGCGAGCTTATCTCTGATAGCGAACTTGATGAGTTGCTTAATAAAGCGGCTGATGAATATCGCAGAATTTTTGAAAAGATGAAAGAAATCTGCTGTGCCAAAGACAGAAAACAATGTTTCACAACATTAGCTTTTTATCACGGATTGTTGGAAAGACTGACCGAGTCCTGCCTTATTGACGCTGACAGGACGGCGACAGCCGAATTTATGGAAGGTATTGAAATTACAGAACCGTCTGAAGATGAAATAAGGCGTAATTGGCTTGATATGAAACAGCGTTTGGATAACAAGTTGAGTAAATTTTCCGGAAGCGACAGTTTAATATCAAAACTGCGAATGAACATTTCGGACAGATGCTGTGCATTTGCCAAAAATGATGTAGGTATAGCTCAGCTTATTGTTCCTACAGGTGGCGGAAAAACGCTTTCGGCATTGCGTTTTGCGATTGAATATGCTGTTGAGCATAAAAAGGAACGCATTTTTTACATTTCTCCGTTTATGTCTATACTTGAGCAGAATGGAGATGTAATCCGTGAGATAACGGGAGATGATAATTACCTTGAGCATCACTCCGATATGTATAGCAAGATTATCGATAATAAGCATAAGAATAATGATGAGGTTTCCGGCGAGCTTGAGGAATATGAGCTGCGTTGCAGGCATTGGGATAAACAGGTTATTTGCACTACTATGGTGCAGTTCTTTGATACATTATTCTCGTCCAGGACCGAAGCTCTGAGAAGGATGCACAGATTTACTGATTCGGTAATCATAATTGATGAAGTGCAATCAATACCGATAAGGTGCGTATATTTGTTTAATCTTGCTATGAATTTTCTTTCCGAATTTATGGGATGCACGATAGTGTTATGTTCCGCTACACAGCCTACATTTGAACAGTGCAAGTATCCTATAATGCTTGACAAAGATAGCTCAATGACAGGGGATTATACAAAGGATTTTGAAGATTTTAAAAGAACTGAAGTTGTATCGTTGCTGAATAATCAGGGAAATACTTATGAAGAAGCTGCGGTAATATGTATGGACAAGTACCGTGAGAACGGTAATCTTCTGTTTGTAGTCAACACTAAAACTGCGGCGGCAGAAATATTCAGGAACGTAACGCAACTAAATGACGAAGAAGAAATCAAGGCGAAAGTGGTTCACCTCAGCACAAATATGTGTCCGGCACACAGACGCAAGGCAATTGATGATATACGCCGTATGCTTGATAATAATGAACGTGTGATATGCATAACGACACAGCTTATAGAGGCAGGGGTCGATATCAGCTTTAAATGTGTAATACGTTCAAGTGCAGGTCTTGATAACATAGCTCAGGCGGCAGGAAGATGTAACAGAAACGGTGAAGATGATCGCAGGAATGTATATATAATCAAACTGAAGGATGAATATATCGAAAAGCTCGGAAAACTTAAAGAGGCACAGCGCCAATGCGGTTTGATAGTACGAAAATACGGATGTGAGCAACTGCTGTCGGTTGATATTATGAAAAGATATTTTCGTGATTACTATGAAGATTGTGCCTGTGACAGTAATGGCGATATGCTTGAATATCAAATCAGAAATTCAAATTACAGCCTTCTTGATCTGCTGTCTTGCAATATAATTTTCAGTAATGATAAAGGAAATTGGAAGTCAAGGCAGGCGTTCAAAACAGCGGGCGATAACTTCAGAATGATAGATAATAACACTATTGATATAATAGTGCCGTATAATGAAGAGGCAAGCAGAATAATCGAAGCTCTTAACGGTGAAACAACTATATCGCAGGCTCTTGAGCTTCAGCGTAAAGCACAGCAGTACATTGTAAATGTATACGATTATACATTTAAAAAGCTTGCTGAAAACGATGCTTTAAACGAGATTAAGGTAAGGCAGGATGAAAAAGTGTATATCTATGCGCTGAAAAAAGAGTTTTACAATAACGCTACAGGGCTTAGTACAGAGGGCAAACCTCAGGAAGCAATGTTCGTCTGAGTTTGCCGCAAATATCGGATATATACAACACGATATGTGACCTGTCTGTTAGAACAGGCTGACATAAATATCAAAATGCAAAATACGGGTAAAAGCGAAAGCGCAAGCCCGAAAATAAAGGAGGTAAGAATTTTGAGCAAAACCGAACACGATAATATTGTCGAGTTCAAGGTGAGCGGAGATTTCGCACTGTTTGCAGACGTGCTGACACGTCCGGGCGGAGAAAAATTCAGTTATCCCATACCGACTTATGAGGCGCTGAAAGGCATACTCATGAGCGTATACTGGAAGCCGACTATCATATGGGTGATAGACGAGTGCAGGGTGATGAATAAGATCTCTATGGAACGTAAGGGCATCCGTCCGATTAAATACGGCGGAGGCAACGACCTTTCGTATTACACCTATCTTAAAGATGTGGAGTACAGGGTAAGAGCTCACTTTGAATGGAATGACAACCGTCCGGAGCTTGAAAAAGACCGGAATGAAAACAAGCATCATAACATTGCAAAACGCATGATACAGCGTGGCGGAAGGCGTGATATTTTCCTCGGTACAAGAGAATGTATGGGGTATGTCGAGCCTTGCAGCTATGATGAAGGTGTAAGCTATTATCAGGGTACTGAAATTCCATATGGCTTTATGTATCATGGCATTACTTATGCAGACGAAGCTGAGAGGGAAGAAGACAAGGGCAAACTTACCGTCAGGTTCTGGCGGCCTGTTATGAAAGATGGGGTTATAAAGTTTGATCATCCGAATGATATTCCCGAATCTCAGAAAAGGCATATCCGTGATATGAAAATAAAGCCGTTTGATAAAGATCTTGATAATTTCAGCGGACTTGAAGAATTCGACTTTATAGGCGGGGGTGATGATATTGAGTTGGACTGATGAATTGATGAGAGCATATGACATTCTGAATTCAACGAATGACCGGAATTTACTTCCGCTTTGTCATTCGACGCAGAATGCACAAATTACAATAGATATCAATTCAGATGGCACTATACCGTCAATAGGATTCGCAGAAAAAGTCGAAAAAGAAGATGCTGTTACAATAATTCCCGTAACAGAGGATTCATCGTCCAGAGGAGCAGGTATCAATCCCCATCCGCTTGCAGATAAACTGATATATATTGCAGGCGATTATCCTAAGTATGCAGACGTCAAAAAAAGCGACAACAGCGATTATTATAATGCGTATATCGAAAATCTGAAAAAATGGTGCGAGTCAGGCTCTGCACCGCAGGAAGTAAAGGCTGTATACACTTATCTTTCCAAAGGCACTATAATTGCTGATCTGATTGACGCAGGGATATTCACTTTGAATGAAAAAGGCAAATTATCCGATGAAAAGATAGCCAATACCGATCCCGCAGATTGCTTTGTGAGATTCAGCGTTGACGGAAAAAAGCTATGGAAAGACGAGAGCTTGTATCAGGCGTATATAGCGTATGCCTGCGGCGATTGTGCAACTTCGGATATTTGCTATGCTACAGGCGAACATGGCGGTATAACATATAAGCATCCGTCTAAAATACGAAATACCGGCGATAAGGCAAAGCTGTTTTCCACAAACGATGAAAGCGGTTTTTCATATAGAGGAAGATTTGCGGATAAAACTCAGGCTACCGCAATCAGCTTTGACTACTCGCAGAAGTTACACAATGCGCTTAAATGCCTGATAAAAAAACAAGGCTATATTGTAGACGGTCTGTGCATTCTGGTATGGGAAAATAATCTTGAAGAAATTCAAAAGCCTTTTGAGGGATGCAGTTTTGATGACGATGAAGATGGTTATATTCCTGAAAGCAACACCGGCGAAATAAACAAAACGCTTACGATAGCTTCTATTACGGGTACCAAAAACAAATACAAAAGCGATTCTAAAACTCTTTTGATTATGTTCGACAGTGCTACAACGGGAAGACTTTCAATGACGGAATATGCTGAGGTTGCAACCTCTGATTATCTTTCTAACCTTGAAAAATGGCATAGAGATACCTCGTGGATATGCTATGGTAAACGCCGTTCTTTTTCTGTATACGAAATTGCCGCCTGTGCTTATGGCAATGAAGAAGGAAGTGTGCTTAAGCCGGGCGAAAAAACAAAAAAAGATGTTTATCAGCGACTTATTCCGTATATCGTATGCGGCGGAAGAATACCGCAGGATATAGTAAACCAACTGTTCATCAGAGCTTGCAGATACAATGCCTTTGATAATAAAAGCAACAACTGGCAAAGAGTTGTTAACTGTGCCTGCGGCATGATACGAAAAAGAATTATCGAAACAAAAGGAGAGTGTACAATGTCACTTGAAAAAGAATGCTGCGACAGAGATTATCTGTACGGCAGACTGCTTGCAGTAGCAGATTATGCGGAAGGTTCAACGTATGACGATAACGAAAACCGACCGACTAACGCAAAGCGCTTGATTGAGGCATTTTCAAATCACCCGTGCGAAACATGGAAGGTGCTTTGTCTGAGTCTCAGACCGTATCTCAACAGAATGAATATCGGTAAGAGAAGTTATTTTGAGCGTATGATAAATCAGATCACAGCGATGTTCCCGTTGGATTCCTACAACGATAATTCACCGTTGTCTTCGGAATTTCTGCACGCATACAGCTGTCAGATGAATGATTTTTTCACAAAGAAAACAGACGATAACAAGGAGGAAGAATAATTATGAGCACATTAGCAAACAAGGTTGATTTTGAGGTTATTATCTCAGCAACGGACGCAAACCCCAACGGCGATCCTTTAAGCGGTAACCGCCCCAGAATAAATTCAAAGGGTCTGGGTGAGATTTCAGATGTATGCATCAAGCGTAAGATACGCAACAGACTTCAGGATATGGGCGAAAGAATATTCGTACAGAGTGATGACAAGTGCGATGACGGATGCGACAGCTTAAGAGCAAGAGCGGATTCTTGCGATGAACTCAAAAAAGCATCTTCAGGCAAGAATACCAACAAGGATGAATACGCAAGGATCGCTTGTGAACAGTGGATAGATGTCCGCAGCTTTGGTCAGGTTTTCGCCTTTAAAGGTGATGCGGTTTCTGTTGGCGTAAGAGGTCCGGTATCAATCAGCGTCGCAAAGAGCGTATCTCCTATTGAAATAATCAGTATGCAGATAACAAAGAGCGTAAACGGAGAGAGCGGTAAGAATGGTAAAGCTTCTGATACTATGGGTACAAAAAACCGTGTTGGTTTTGGCCTGTATGTATTCAAGGGCAGTATCAACTGCCAGCTTGCTGAAAAAACAGGCTTCAGCGACGAAGATGCGGAAAAGATAAAAAAGGCACTTGTAACGCTGTTCGAAAACGATTGTTCTTCCGCACGTCCCGAAGGAAGCATGCAGGTGTGCAGAGTTTACTGGTGGAAGCATGACGGTAAAACACCTAAGGTATCTTCTGCAAAGATACATAATGCTGTTCAGATAAAGGAAAAGGCTGAGCTTAACGGAAAGGAACCTAATTCTGTAGCCGATTATGATATTATACTCAACAATCCCGAGGGTGCAGTACAGCCTGAGATAATTGACAATATTTAATGAGCTACAGTGAAGATGAATATCTGATGATTTCCGGCATACAGCATTTTGTGTTTTGCAAACGACAATGGGCATTATTGCACATTGAACAACAATGGAACGAAAACTACCTCACGGTTGACGGCAACATTCTTCATCGTAATGCACACGACGGAGATTTTACCGAAATGCGAAGGGATGTTATTGTTACCAGAAGTATGCCGGTTTCTTCATCGGAATACGGTATCAGCGGTGAATGCGATATAGTTGAATTCCATAGGTCAAAAGACGGAATATGTCTTTTTGGCAGAGAAGGGAAGTTCAGCGTTATCCCCGTAGAATATAAAAGGGGAAGACCTATTGACAGCGACTGTAACGATCTTCAGCTTATCGCACAGGCTATTTGCCTTGAAGAAATGCTGTGCTGCAGCATACCGTACGGATATATGTATTACGGGCAGATAAGACGCAGGGTGAAAGTTGAGTTCACCGATGAATTAAAAGTAAGACTTTCGTCTGTGTTGAACGAAATGCACAGGCTGTATAAGGCACACCATACACCTGTTGTGAAAAAGAGCAGGAGCTGTAATGCTTGTTCGATGAACAATTTGTGTTTACCGTCGGCGACATCTTCGTCAGCATCGGAATATATTAAAAATCGCTTGAAAGGGGACAGTATATGAGAAAGCTCAGAAATACGCTTTATGTAATCACGCCCGACAAATATCTGTCCCTTGACGGCGAAAATATAGTAATGCACAGCAAAGACGATACGCAAACACGTCTTCCTTTGCATAATGTCGAGGATATTGTGATATTCGGCGGCAGGGGAGCCAGTCCTGCATTGATGAATAAATGCACTAAAGATAATATCGGGCTTACATTTATGAGCCGCAGCGGAAAATTTCTTGCAAGAGCAGAGGGAGCAATCAGCGGAAATGTGTATCTGCGACGGGAACAGTTCAGAATAGCGGATGATGAGGCGAGAAGTCTTTCTGTAGCAAAGAATTTTATTATCGGAAAATTGTTTAACAGCCGCTATGTTATCGAAAGAGCAGTAAGAGATCATTCTTTACAAGTTGATGTTGATAAACTGAAAAACCGTTCCGACCTTCTTTCACAGGCGATAGTCAAGTGTCAGAGCGTTTCTGATATTGATACTTTGCGTGGAATCGAGGGAGAATCCGCACAGCTCTACTTTTCGGTTTTTGACGAATTTATACTTCAGCAGAAAGATGAGTTCCGTTTTGTAACAAGAAGTAAACGGCCGCCGCTTGATAACGTCAATGCTTTACTGTCTTTTTCGTATTCTGTTGCAACCGGTATGTGTACCTCTGCACTTGAAACCGTAGGGCTTGATCCTTACGTCGGGTTTATGCACACAGACCGCCCCGGCAGACGGTCGCTTGCGCTTGATCTTGTAGAAGAATTCCGAGCGATAATGTGCGACAGATTTGTTATAAGTCTTATCAACAAGCGCATTATAAATAACGGCGATTTTGAGAAGAAGGAAGATGGCGCAGTATTATTAAGCGAAGACGGCAGAAAGGTCTTTTTGACGCATTGGCAGAACAGAAAACAGGATATTGTTATGCATCCGTTTTTAAAGGAAAAGGTTGAATGGGGCCTGCTTCCTTATATACAGGCACTTCTGCTTTCAAGATATATCCGAGGCGATCTGGATGAATATCCTATGTTGCTCTGGAGGTAGTTATGCTTCTGTTAATAACTTATGATGTAAACACCGAAACATCGGCCGGGAAAAATCGACTTAGGAAAGTTGCAAAACAATGTGTCAATTACGGTATCAGAGTTCAGAATTCGGTTTTTGAATGTGTTGTAGATGCAACTCAGGCACACGAACTGAAATTTAAACTCAAAGAACTTATTGATACAGAAAAAGACAGTCTTAGATTCTATAATCTTGGCGATAAATACTCAAATCGTATTGAGCATTACGGAGCTAAGTCCGCAATCAAGGTTGAAGAACCTTTGATTTTTTAAATTTGTGCGAATGTGTAGTGCGCAGAATTTTCCGTAGACATTCGCACACGATAATTTACTTATAAAGGAAATTATCAAAGTGCAAATTTAGTTATTAATGATTTTATTGAGTGAAAATGTCCGAAATGTGATATTTAGCTTCAAAATATAGATAATCATTGTATAAATTTGCTGTCGCCCTCTTCACGAGGGCGTGGATTGAAATAACATCATTTAACAGCTAACCCTTATAATTACCCTGTCGCCCTCTTCACGAGGGCGTGGATTGAAATAAAGAGACTGCTGAGGCTCGCGGCTTGGTAATTGAGTCGCCCTCTTCACGAGGGCGTGGATTGAAATGATAAGAATATTTGTCAAAGCCATTAACTCGTTGGTCGCCCTCTTCACGAGGGCGTGGATTGAAATCTCTTATTGATCTGTCAAATGAATATCTGATAACAGTCGCCCTCTTCACGAGGGCGTGGATTGAAATGCGAAACTGAGGAGCCTCAGAACGCGCCAGAATGCGTCGCCCTCTTCACGAGGGCGTGGATTGAAATAAGACTCATATTTTCCACTCTCATGCTCAGAATCAGTCGCCCTCTTCACGAGGGCGTGGATTGAAATGTCGAACTGCACGCCAAAAGGAGCACACCCGCTATGTCGCCCTCTTCACGAGGGCGTGGATTGAAATAGGTGAACATTTTGCAACGCCAACCTTACGGCCGCACGTCGCCCTCTTCACGAGGGCGTGGATTGAAATCTCTTGATGAGGAAATAATGTTACCATGTAATCAGTCGCCCTCTTCACGAGGGCGTGGATTGAAATATATTTAACCTACCTTTCCAAGATACTCACATATCGTCGCCCTCTTCACGAGGGCGTGGATTGAAATATTATAATCACTTAGAAATGGAGCGTTAAATCGCTCGTCGCCCTCTTCACGAGGGCGTGGATTGAAATATCGAGCTATCTAACTACTATCTGGAGAGGTTATTGTCGCCCTCTTCACGAGGGCGTGGATTGAAATCTGTTTTGGTTTGGGATATAACCCCGACTGATGAAGCCGTCGCCCTCTTCACGAGGGCGTGGATTGAAATAAAAATTGCCGTGATCATCTCATAAAGCATTTAACAGGTCGCCCTCTTCACGAGGGCGTGGATTGAAATATTATATCTCTCGTGAGATATGACAACAAGATGAGTCGCCCTCTTCACGAGGGCGTGGATTGAAATGTCGAACTGCACGCCAAAAGGAGCACACCCGCTATTGTCGCCCTCTTCACGAGGGCGTGGATTGAAATAACGGAAAAACTCAGACAATCAAGGCTTGGGCCGCAGTCGCCCTCTTCACGAGGGCGTGGATTGAAATACCGAAGATGGAATCAAGAGAATGTATCAAAAATCGTCGCCCTCTTCACGAGGGCGTGGATTGAAATATTTTTACGCAGAAAAATATTACTATCAAATAAAGTCGCCCTCTTCACGAGGGCGTGGATTGAAATTACAATATCATTTTCAATTGCAAATTTATAAAGTTGTCGCCCTCTTCACGAGGGCGTGGATTGAAATTTATCGAAGAAGAAAGACCGTTCTCAATTGTCAATGGTCGCCCTCTTCACGAGGGCGTGGATTGAAATAATCAGGTCCAGAAGCAGCAATTGACCGTTAACCGTCGCCCTCTTCACGAGGGCGTGGATTGAAATTTGAGATAAATCGCAAACTTATCAAATAGAAATTGGTCGCCCTCTTCACGAGGGCGTGGATTGAAATCTTAACCGAAAAGAAGAATTTGACGCAGCCATGGGTCGCCCTCTTCACGAGGGCGTGGATTGAAATAGAAATGCGGTTGGAAAAATATAAAACAAGAGATGTCGCCCTCTTCACGAGGGCGTGGATTGAAATAGATGATTGGCCGAAGAAATAAGAAAAATCTTATAGTCGCCCTCTTCACGAGGGCGTGGATTGAAATGACTCTCAAACTCTCAAAATATAAATATATCGCGGGTCGCCCTCTTCACGAGGGCGTGGATTGAAATGAAATCACTGAAGTTTTTGAGCTTGACTAATTAAAGTCGCCCTCTTCACGAGGGCGTGGATTGAAATCGTATAAGATTGCAGATAATGCTATCTCAGGACAGCGTCGCCCTCTTCACGAGGGCGTGGATTGAAATAAAGAGGACGTCAAAATTGTCAACGAGCCGACGAGTCGCCCTCTTCACGAGGGCGTGGATTGAAATAGAGATTTATAAAGGCGCTGTACGAAACGCAAGATGTCGCCCTCTTCACGAGGGCGTGGATTGAAATTCTTGAAAGCGCTGGTTGTGGAGGAAAAGAATGACGGGTCGCCCTCTTCACGAGGGCGTGGATTGAAATATCCTATACCGCACGGATTCTTTCTACGAAAGGCTGTCGCCCTCTTCACGAGGGCGTGGATTGAAATGTCTGCTCTCTTGAGTACCTTAGCAAAATCGCTCTGTCGCCCTCTTCACGAGGGCGTGGATTGAAATACGGTGTACCGATTGAAAAAACAATCGATGAATGGTCGCCCTCTTCACGAGGGCGTGGATTGAAATGAAATACGTCATAGGAATTATGTCGTAATATAAATGTCGCCCTCTTCACGAGGGCGTGGATTGAAATAGTACGGCTTTCGGGGGTGCTGTAGGCGGTGCAGTCGCCCTCTTCACGAGGGCGTGGATTGAAATAATGACGGGGTTTATAAAAACGTTCCCGAAGAAGGTCGCCCTCTTCACGAGGGCGTGGATTGAAATATACTGGGTCACAAGCAGAAAATCCACACTTGAAACGTCGCCCTCTTCACGAGGGCGTGGATTGAAATGACAAGCTGGAAAGCGATAAATGCAAAGTGCGAGTCGCCCTCTTCACGAGGGCGTGGATTGAAATCGCTGTAGTCAACGAAATCTGCTCGCAGAATGGCTTGTCGCCCTCTTCACGAGGGCGTGGATTGAAATAGCTTCGCTGATACAATCTCTCGGCGGCGACACAGTCGCCCTCTTCACGAGGGCGTGGATTGAAATCTTTTGATAGAGGTGATAAGACGGTAGGAGTTGGTCGCCCTCTTCACGAGGGCGTGGATTGAAATACTTGCGGTTAAGTGGAAAAACATTTACGCACCCACGGTCGCCCTCTTCACGAGGGCGTGGATTGAAATTTTGCGTTCACGGCGAGAGAACAAGAGAAGCACACGCCGCGTCGCCCTCTTCACGAGGGCGTGGATTGAAATGGCATTAAAATATCAAATATCGAAACTTGGCAATGTCGCCCTCTTCACGAGGGCGTGGATTGAAATCATGATACCTGTATCATTCAGAGCTCTTAAATTTCGTCGCCCTCTTCACGAGGGCGTGGATTGAAATTGCGTTTACGGCACTGGCATAAATGCTGAAATAACGTCGCCCTCTTCACGAGGGCGTGGATTGAAATATAACCTCAACCGGACTAGTTCTATCGACAGCAGAGTCGCCCTCTTCACGAGGGCGTGGATTGAAATGATGTAAAAGCTGTTGCGATTAAATACTGTTTCATGTCGCCCTCTTCACGAGGGCGTGGATTGAAATCATCTTCAAGCGTAACACGAGATGATGTAACATCGTCGCCCTCTTCACGAGGGCGTGGATTGAAATATATTGTTTATTTCGTATTCCTTTATTTGCAATAGTCGCCCTCTTCACGAGGGCGTGGATTGAAATGCTGTCACATTTTGTGATTATATCGTTCGGCGGTTGTCGCCCTCTTCACGAGGGCGTGGATTGAAATTTACAGTCCATCAGAAGCACATTATCAACGAATAGTCGCCCTCTTCACGAGGGCGTGGATTGAAATTTGATTGCGAAGTAAGCTACATCGAGGAGAGGAAGTCGCCCTCTTCACGAGGGCGTGGATTGAAATAACTCACTTGACGATGCCAGGAGCGAACTTGCAAAGTCGCCCTCTTCACGAGGGCGTGGATTGAAATAGGTTTATTTTAGGGATTTTTTCTTTCCCTGTGAGTCGCCCTCTTCACGAGGGCGTGGATTGAAATATGTCAACCCCTTTGTTACCCAATCGTCGCCGGCAGTCGCCCTCTTCACGAGGGCGTGGATTGAAATAAATGGCGTTAGATACTGAAAATTATCATATTACGTCGCCCTCTTCACGAGGGCGTGGATTGAAATAGAGCAGAACCGAGAACAAGAAAAACAAGAATGTGTCGCCCTCTTCACGAGGGCGTGGATTGAAATAACGAATTTGAGTGTTGATGCTAAAGGTACATCGTCGCCCTCTTCACGAGGGCGTGGATTGAAATTGAGGAGATATTTGCACTCGCAGACGAATACTACGTCGCCCTCTTCACGAGGGCGTGGATTGAAATAGCGATGGGAAATTAGCCAAAATGCTGTTAATTGAGTCGCCCTCTTCACGAGGGCGTGGATTGAAATCAGCATGGTTTACACGGCATATAAATTGTGCAAGCGTCGCCCTCTTCACGAGGGCGTGGATTGAAATATGTATTATTGTCGTTTGGCTCTGTTAAGTCGTGTCGCCCTCTTCACGAGGGCGTGGATTGAAATGTCCAGTTCAACGCTGTCAACATCGGAAACCTTTAACGTCGCCCTCTTCACGAGGGCGTGGATTGAAATACCGTCATAAATAACCTCGCCATCAACCGCAGAAGGTCGCCCTCTTCACGAGGGCGTGGATTGAAATTTGTCAGCGGGAAATTAACGAATTTTAGGATAAAGTCGCCCTCTTCACGAGGGCGTGGATTGAAATACATCGTCTGCAAAAGCCACACTTGCGACAGGATGTCGCCCTCTTCACGAGGGCGTGGATTGAAATATCGTTGAAAAGCGGTCTTGCAAAGGCGGCTAAAGGTCGCCCTCTTCACGAGGGCGTGGATTGAAATTTTTTATCAAAGCACCACACATAATCCGTTTCTGTGTCGCCCTCTTCACGAGGGCGTGGATTGAAATCGTGATGTGACGGGTAGTCGGGCTGTCGTGTGCCGTCGCCCTCTTCACGAGGGCGTGGATTGAAATAACGTTATCCTGCTGTATATCTATGCCGTAAACGGTCGCCCTCTTCACGAGGGCGTGGATTGAAATTGTTGTCAAACACTTTGACAAGTCGCCTTCCGTAACGTCGCCCTCTTCACGAGGGCGTGGATTGAAATAATCCTCCCCGATAGGTCGATGAACGCAGGAGGGTCGCCCTCTTCACGAGGGCGTGGATTGAAATAAAAAGAACTTGGTGTGACCGTTGACGGCACTGGTCGCCCTCTTCACGAGGGCGTGGATTGAAATCGAGCAGGTAATCGCTCCTGCAATGCAGGCTCACGTCGCCCTCTTCACGAGGGCGTGGATTGAAATAACCTCGGCATTATGTTTTTTCCGACCGTTGCAACGTCGCCCTCTTCACGAGGGCGTGGATTGAAATTTTTTGAACATCGGTCATTTTTGAAGCGTCCGAAGTCGCCCTCTTCACGAGGGCGTGGATTGAAATGCACATTCTACCTGTGTTAGATCTGAGTCTTCTCGTCGCCCTCTTCACGAGGGCGTGGATTGAAATACCTTCCTTTGATGTGACAGTATCAAGTATCAGCTGTCGCCCTCTTCACGAGGGCGTGGATTGAAATTTTTTCTGAATCTGCTCCTGCAGAAAGTAATCAAGTCGCCCTCTTCACGAGGGCGTGGATTGAAATACGATAAAAATTTTTTTGATTGAGGTGTTATTATGTCGCCCTCTTCACGAGGGCGTGGATTGAAATGTAAAATTAATATTTAATTTAACCGATTGTATTAAGTCGCCCTCTTCACGAGGGCGTGGATTGAAATATCAGCTTTAAGTCGTTATTGCCGATAAAATCTTGTCGCCCTCTTCACGAGGGCGTGGATTGAAATGTTTGAAAGCTCTGCACTATGTATCTTGTGCATTTGTCGCCCTCTTCACGAGGGCGTGGATTGAAATTCCGTGTCAATACTATACAGTGCATAGTAAAATGTCGCCCTCTTCACGAGGGCGTGGATTGAAATACGCAGCACCTTTCTTTTTTTCCGAAGATCTAAACGTCGCCCTCTTCACGAGGGCGTGGATTGAAATAACTTAGTTTTCATTTTACGAAATTGACCGTAATGTCGCCCTCTTCACGAGGGCGTGGATTGAAATAGATTCCGATCGACTTCGGACCGTTTTCGGTGTCGTCGCCCTCTTCACGAGGGCGTGGATTGAAATGTCGAGGCTGGTGCTGACATTGAGAAAACTGTGGTGTCGCCCTCTTCACGAGGGCGTGGATTGAAATGTGCTTTAGCTTGTAACTTTTGCTTTAGTCTGCTGTCGCCCTCTTCACGAGGGCGTGGATTGAAATATTTGCCATATTAGTACCTCCTAAAATGCTATCCGTCGCCCTCTTCACGAGGGCGTGGATTGAAATTTTAAGACGTCTTTCTGCGTCTATGACTTCGGTCGTCGCCCTCTTCACGAGGGCGTGGATTGAAATTTGACAGCTACTATCAACCGTGCCGAAAGAGGCAAGTCGCCCTCTTCACGAGGGCGTGGATTGAAATAAGAGCGAAAAGCCACCCAAAGCAATAGTTACATCGTCGCCCTCTTCACGAGGGCGTGGATTGAAATAATTCTCGTGATTTTATGAACAAAAATGCATTGCGTCGCCCTCTTCACGAGGGCGTGGATTGAAATAACGATTCTTTCTAATCAAGGTGTCGGTGTTGGTGGTCGCCCTCTTCACGAGGGCGTGGATTGAAATTAAGGATATGATACCTCATCGGTGTGACAAGTGTGTCGCCCTCTTCACGAGGGCGTGGATTGAAATTCCGATATAGTCGCACGATATGTTGATTTCGTAACGTCGCCCTCTTCACGAGGGCGTGGATTGAAATAGTATCCACGCAGGGGTCAGTGCATGCCAGCAGGTCGCCCTCTTCACGAGGGCGTGGATTGAAATTTGTCAAGTAATCTATTTACCTGCATCCCGTAGGTCGCCCTCTTCACGAGGGCGTGGATTGAAATGCCTCCTACAATAAACGGCTGATTTTGCGGAATGGGTCGCCCTCTTCACGAGGGCGTGGATTGAAATGAGCTCCTTCGACAGTGACATTGGCTCGTTATAGCGTCGCCCTCTTCACGAGGGCGTGGATTGAAATTCTAAAGGCAAGAAAATCAGGTTGGCAAACCATAGTCGCCCTCTTCACGAGGGCGTGGATTGAAATCGACCTGATAAAAAACATTTTAGGTACAAATCCGTCGCCCTCTTCACGAGGGCGTGGATTGAAATTTCTTCCGGTTCTATTTTGCTTCGGCAGCTCGATGTCGCCCTCTTCACGAGGGCGTGGATTGAAATTCTTGATTTTGGTTTTGAGAGTATGTTGGAGGATATGTCGCCCTCTTCACGAGGGCGTGGATTGAAATTTTTAAACTGGGAAACATAATTTAAGTAAGTATGTCGCCCTCTTCACGAGGGCGTGGATTGAAATTGAAAGATAGGACGCTCAAACACCCCCAAAAACCGTCGCCCTCTTCACGAGGGCGTGGATTGAAATCTGTGGCTTCATTTGAAACAGAGTTTGACTCAGCGTCGCCCTCTTCACGAGGGCGTGGATTGAAATATTGTGTTAGAAGCCAAGGATATTGTTAAGTACAGTCGCCCTCTTCACGAGGGCGTGGATTGAAATCTGAAAGCAATATGCAGGAATGGACGTTTGCAAACGTCGCCCTCTTCACGAGGGCGTGGATTGAAATGTGCAGAGTAATCATATAACGGAGTTTTTTGAGGTCGCCCTCTTCACGAGGGCGTGGATTGAAATATTTAATTACCAGTCCTTTCCAGTGCGTCCGCCCGGTCGCCCTCTTCACGAGGGCGTGGATTGAAATGTCAAGTAAGTTGATAAGAGCCGGTAACATCTCTAGTCGCCCTCTTCACGAGGGCGTGGATTGAAATCTGTCCTCGTTTTTGCCCCGTAGAGCGAGAGCCGAAGGTCGCCCTCTTCACGAGGGTGTGGATTGAAATATACACATGCTGGATAAAATACAAGGAGGAATTAGTCGCCCTCTTCACGAGGGCGTGGATTGAAATAAAAAATTGATGTACCAGTGCGAAGATTTCGCTAGTCGCCCTCTTCACGAGGGCATGGATTGAAATGCTACGCTTATTATATCACTTTTGAGGAAGCTGTTGCTGCTTATTATAGCATGCCAAGGAATTCGAGAATCGTATTGATAAGGGACAAAGGTTTTGGCAACGTTTATTTCGAGTTAAAATATGTTGAAATATGTATAAAATATTCGGCTTTACTTGACATTCGCTGTGCAGTATGCTAAAATCAAATTATGTCATTTATTGTATCATATTAAAATTTATATCGGTTGTTTTGTTGAGCATCAGATAAATACTTGTTGGGGGGCATTATACTTGGATGATATTTACAGCTATCATACTTTCCTATTTCCGTTTGCGTGGGAAGATGACAGCGTTAATATGTTAACGGTATTCAGGAATGAAAATGCAGAAAATATATGGACTGTGGCAGATACGGCTATACAGTCCAGTAATTTTTCACGAGCAGTTTTTCTCGGAGATATGAACCCTACAGAATATAACGAGTTTCATTTCTTCAATGAGGCAGCAAGAAATCTGATTTTCCCCGATGAAAGCGGTCTGGTTCACAATTTCAGAGTGAAAAGCGACATTGTGTCAGGAACGCAGTATATTATAACAAAAGGTTGCAACAAATATACACTTGATATCAGCAATATACTTCTTCATATTTTCAGCACCGGCATTGCAATAATAGAAATAAAATGCAGGAACAGACAGCACCGTAATCTGAAAGCGGTCAAAGAAATCAACGAATACGGACGGCGCATTGCGATGCCGTTCTGGCCGGGAAACAGCGGTTTTTCAAAGTGTGCTGATCTGCTTGAGCTTAAAGGACCGCATATAAATGAACGAGATGACTTTTGTTCTTATAGGAATGAGAAAGTATCATTCTGTTACGTTTCTAAAGTTCTCCGTTGCTTGCTGAATAAAAACGGGTCCGGGCGAGTTTTCAGAGCTAAATACACCGATAAGGAAAATGAAATCCAGATACGCACAATTGTTGATGAAAAAATGTATGATTGCTGTCTGATATACGACAAAACGTTTGCCGACAGCCTTATTAATTCATACGAAACGAATGACGGCTCATTCGATAGGGAATCGGAAGCAGAACTTGCCGAACTTCTGTATGTGGAAACCGACGAAGGATATCATAACAAAAACATCAGAACAGTAAAAGAAAAGCTGTATGGGTGCCTTTATCTTGATGAGTTCACGACCGGAAACCCAAAACTGACAGCAATATCCGATCAGGCATATATCAAGCTTATCGGAAAGCCCGATTACGACGTTGAGTATTTTGACAAAATATATACAAAAGTTATTATTCTGGGCATTGCTCAGCGTATGTCGCTGGCGAAATTTTCAACCAGAATAAACAAATGGACGGACACTCTGGGATCATCCGGCAAAAAGATAACTATGAACAAGGTCAACAGCGTCATGCGCCTACAGAAACAGTTTGTAACATTCCAAAATCAGTATGCACTGAGCGAAGTAACCGTCAAAAGCGAGGGCAGGTTCATATATGACAGTATCCGTGAAAAACTGAACATACAAGCGGAATACGCTGATATCACAGGACAGATAAATTCGCTTTATGAGCTTGTCAGCACAGCACAGGGCAACGCCTTTAACAAATGGGGTCTTGCATTGTCACTGATAGCAATGGAGCTATCGGTTACGGGGCATCTTATCACAGCGGACGATGTAACCCACCTGAGCTTTTTGTCCTACGGAGGAACACTTGTACTGGCATTTGAGGGAATTATTGCAGCTATAACGATATGGCTTGTAACTGGTGTAATATTTAATAGAAAAGGAAAATAAAAATGCAGAACAAAACAGCTTATACCGCCATTGAAGAAATGGGCAAAATCAATATGAAAACTTACGGCATGGAAAGACCTTATCCCACAAGTGCGGGTATGTTTGAATTTAAAAATCAACGTTTTTGGGAGAAAAACGCAAGAGGAAAAAGAGAAATATTTTGTAAGCGTTCTGAGCTTGAGGCGCATGCTGTAAACTTTATTAGGAACCGCTGTGTAGGTCTTCGTTTCAAGAAAGACGACAGACATATAAACTTAAAGGATTCTGACGGAAAAAGTCTTAAACCTAATCAGATCCCTTACAATATGGAAATGGATATTGACAGGAGATGTCTTGAAGTCGCAATACATCGTTTTCTCGAGTCGGGAGTTGCCAAAGATGCTTTCGATATCTATTACATATTTCTTGAAATGTTTATAAGCTCTTACGGCAGCACTAGGGAAATGATCGAAATGCTGTCCGAATTTGAAACAAATGCAAGTTCACTTCTTATGAAGCACAGGGATCATTACTCACACTCCGTATATGTATTTTTAATCGGTCTGGCATATTATGATTCAAGCGAAAGCTACCGTGAAGAATACAAAAAGCATTATAAAGACCTTTTGCCGCTTGATAATCTGACAGAAAGCGATGAGGATCTTGCGGCGCATTTTCTTAAATACTGGGGTATTTCAGCTTTATTTCATGATATCGGTTATCCGTTTGAACTTTCGTTTGAACAGGTAAAAAGCTATTTCAAAAACAATATAAACTATGTTCCGTTTGTAATGTACAATATGAACACTTACCTTGTCAGTGAGGCTACATATCACATTCCGAAAATGGAAAAAGAGCTTGAAGAAGCAAAGAAGCGGTTATCCGAAAATGACAGCGGCATTAACGAAAAGGATATAAACAATTACAAAAGAATCGTTGAAAGCTATCCCGATAAAATGAACACATTAAAGCGGCAACAGCAAGAGGCTGAGGCAAAGCTTAAAAAAATGCTTCCTGTCGGATATAACGAAAACGTCGGCGACGATCTGTATATTTATCTTGCGGATGCTCTTGAACAGTGTCTTGGCACACGGTATGAAGATTCAAAAATGTATAAGGCTTATCTTGAGAAAAATCCCGGAAAGAAATACAGGGATTATCTTGAAAACGTACTTTCTGAAAGAAACGACCCGTCAAAGTGCAACGGTTTTATAGACCATGCTTTTTTCAGTGCGGTAATGCTGACGGTAAATCTGCTGAAAACGGTTGATCTCGACAAAATCAACATGATGTACACTAACGCAATAACCGCTATTCTTCTTCATAACAGTTTTTACAAATTCTCGGTAACCAATTACAAATCACCGTATAATAATGCTCATCGCTTTACGGTTGATATAAGCCCTCTCGCCTTTCTGCTTATGCTCTGTGATGAGATACAGTGCTGGGACAGAACTTCATACGGTAAAAATTCTAGGGGTCAGATACACCCGATGAATTGCCGCATTTCATTCAAAGGCGACAAGATGGACGCTGTGTATGTATTCGATTCCAAATATTTCAACAAAGACGAAAACGGCAATCTTTCACTTAAAGAAGAATATGCCGGAGTTAAAGGAACGTACAGTAAAATTGCAGGTGACAACGAATTTCTTAAAGATATAGAAAGTATCGTAAGCATCAACGGCGACAACAGCTTCGGCAGTGGGGCGGCAAAAACAGAACTCTCCGTCAGTATGGTGGCTGAAACAGACAACCGATACAGAAGAACTTATCTTTCCTCAAGCAATTTCCTGCACCTTTATACTATGGCTTATAAAGTTCATCAGATGAATCACCCGGAGATAAGCGACGAGGAAATGGAGCAGAAATTCAACGAGCTTTCTCTTGAGTATAAAATGACTCATATCGGAAGGGCAAAGAAGTATGCTCGCTATCTTCATGAAATAAATTGCTTCTATTCGGACAAACAACCGGATTTTGAGGTAGTAAACGAGATAACCGATGATGATAAGAATACAGACAATGCACTTGACAGAATCGGTGAACTGGAGCATGACAGATGGTGCTTTGATCATTACGCAATGGGCTGGATTGCCGGAAAAGATTATGATATTGCTGACGACAAGGCGGTTGCAAGAGAAAGGATGCGTATCCACAAGGATATGATTGATACGTCAGAGGGATATTCTCAAGAGAACGCAATCCGACATTATCACGAGGGTCTTGACGACACGGACAGAAAAAAAGACAAAAGACCTATAAACAATTTTCTTAAAGTACTCGCCAGAGATGATGGCATAAGAGTATACAGACTGGATTTAAAGAAGAACGGAAACAATGAGTGAAAATAAAGTAAAAGCTTACGATGAAAGCTATATGGATGAACTGGAAATTACTACAGCAGATGACTTATACAAAAACGAAAATGAAGGATTTGTGTTAATAAGTTATTGCAGTAAAAATAAAAAACTGTTTTTCGTGATGTAGTTATTCCTATGCAAAAAAATACGGACTGCGAGTATATGCGGATAAAGCATTTGACTACAAAAAACGATGAATGGGTTAATCAGATGCAGTAAAATTTGGCAGCGAGCCAGGCTGTATTAATATTTGTCAGCAATGAGTATGTTTGCAGTTACGCTTGTTTTCTTGAAGTGCTTACCGCCGTTCAAGAAGATATACCTATATTACCCATTTATATAATAATAATCCCAAAGCAGGTGATCGTGAAAAGGATTTAAGGATTTCTAATAATACAAATAGAAAAACATTTTGATATGCTCGATATACTTGAACAAAAGCTTACCAGCGTGTCAAAGAAACCTATCAGTGAGCTTAAAAAAGCAGGCATCAATTATTTCAACAGCGGCAGTGAGTTCACATATCAGGGACAGATTTATTCTGTGGGTACTTCTTATGGACGTAACGAAAAACTCGCACAAATCAGAAATGCTATTATGTTGACCGCAGAAGAACCTCAGAAATTCGACATTAACGGACTTTTCAATGAAAAACAGTTTGAAGAAGCCGAGATGCGTTATTACGAATTATTTAGTGAAATGGCGGAAGAATAAATCGATATGTCTATTCTGTAGATGCAGATATAATAGGAACCCGACGACATAGCCGTCGGGTTTCTGCTTGTAGAAAAAGTCTGTTTTTGAAACAAACTTCTAACTTACTATCCCTATCCCCCTGCCCCCTTTCCCCGGGAAAGTGGGATTTTACTGGGGCTACCGCCCCTAGTCCCTGTCGGGGGCTCCGCCCCTGCGACCCCTTTTTTATCAACGAAAGAGGTTTTTCGACAGTCTGACCCGACGACATAGCCGTCGGGTTTCTGCTTGTAGAAAAAGTACGCTTTTAATTGACGTGCTATAACTTTTTTATCAGCATTCATACAGTTGTGATGATAAATTGTTCTCCGACATCGAGAATTATGTTCTGTTTACTATGTAGGTGCGGTTTATATTCAGTCGGAGTTCGATTTAATAACATTTTTCCCGACAAAAGAAAGATGTGATAAGTAGTGAAACCATATATAGTCCAATTAGAAATCGATGACCGTAAATCTATTGTGTATTGCAAGGATGGGGCAATATACAAAGGGCGATGCATCGGTGATTGTATCGTTACAAATGATGACGGTGAAGATGAAGACGGCATTCGATATCAAACTAATGACGGATATGAAATTCTTTTAATAGATGATGACATTGAATCCGTCAAATTTATTGATTAAGCACCATTTCAAGAGTGTTTTTCTTATGGTAAAAAGGAGATAAGGTTTCATATTACGTTTAAACAGCACTTTCATGGTGCTGTTTTTATATTATCTGTTTTACAGAAAAGAAAAATCGTTATGGATGAAAAAAACACAAAATCGGCGCCTTGCAAACGCCGAAATAGGCGTTGATACAGAGCATCTGGGCGATATAATTCAGAATGCGTATATGC
>OHJZ01000045.1_pt1 | contig 92986 bp, 87 predicted proteins | sample 1568691 | NCBI WGS metagenome assembly OHJZ01 (sample SAMEA3879593, study PRJEB24766) | human gut metagenome | biome: human-associated habitat; feature: feces | place: USA | collected 1985/1987
TTCAAATATACGTTTTAATATTTTATGATGTTGCAAATTTAGGTATATTTGCTTGGGTTCTTTGTAGATAAATTACGGGTATCCTGACCTTAATTACAGATTCTGCCATATATATGGAGTGGGTAGCCCGGCAGGAACATTCCGGCTCTTCTTTTTATTCCCGGATGGGATAAGATTCGGTAACTAAGGTAAGATAATCCGTAATTGGGGTTATAACCTTGTCCGGATAACTTCTTATTTTTGTGACCGGAATATTTCAAATAACTGAAAAAGCTGTATTTTAGCAGACATTAAACAAGTTAGAATGATGGATAAGATATTAAATTTAGACAGTGTGGACCAATATAACAGTCTATACGGACTTGAAACACTGAATCCGTTGGTCAGTGTCATTGATTTGAACAAGGCTACCCGGCAGATGGACTATGTGCACTGGAACTATGGTGTTTATGCACTTTATCTGAAATTGGAGAAAGCTTGTGATATCAAATACGGGCGTCGGAGTTATGACTATCAGGAGGGAACCGTGGTATGTTTTGCTCCGGGACAAACAACGGAAACCACATTGACCACCGACCGTGTGCAGTTGAATGTGCTTGGCATTCTTTTTCATCCGGATTTGTTACGGGGGACCACGCTTGGAAAAACAATAAAGAAATATACCTTCTTTTCGTATGAAGTGAGCGAGGCGCTGCACCTTTCGGAAGATGAGCGCAATATTATGACAGATTGCCTGAAGATTATCCGTATGGAACTGGAACGGGGAGTGGACAAGCATAGTAAGACCTTGCTGGTAAACTATATAGAACTACTTCTTAATTACTGTATGCGTTTTTATGAACGTCAGTTCGCCACCCGCAGTCATTCGAACCGTGATGTGTTGACACGCTTTGAAGGGTTGCTTGACGATTATTTTGAGGGCGAACTTGCCGAGCGTGACGGATTGCCTACCGTGAAATACTTTGCTGACAAACTGTGCCTTTCATCCAACTACTTCGGGGATATGTTCAAGAAGGAAACCGGCAAGACCCCACAGGAATATATTCAGGAAAAAGTGATAGAACTGGCAAAGGAACGGATGTCCGACAGGAGAGAAACCGTCAGCAGGGTAGCCTATTCACTGGGATTTCAATATCCGCAGCATTTCTGCCGGTTGTTCAAGAAGCGTGTGGGCTGTACACCGAATGAATATCGGGCACAAAACCTTCTTTTATAGTATTCTGTCGTAACAAGCAATGCAAGAGACTATGTTGGACTTGAGGACTGTATATGAATGTAACCGCTGTCTGGGTTGCAAGACATTGCATCCGCAGGTGGGCATCATCAATCTGGAGAATCCTTCATTGGAAGAGGATGCGGTGAAGTTTGAATTCTATGCTGTCTTGCTGATTGAGGATTGTCCGGGCGGTTGTTGCTGCTGCGGACGGAAATACTATGATTACTCCAATGCTACCATGGTGTTTCTCACTCCCGGCGAGATCTTTCGTATGAGTAAGGAGAATACGTTGCCGGATAAAGGATATCTTTTGGCATTTCATCCTGACCTGTTGTTCCGCACCTCACTGAAGAATCATATTAAAAATTATACCTTTTTCCATTATCGCAAGGAAGAAGCGCTGCATCTTTCGCGGCGTGAGACAGAGAAAGTGACGTGTTGCCTCTCGAATATAGAGGATGAGTTGCATCATCCCATTGATACTCATAGCAGTATTATTCTTTCCCGGCATATAGAACTTCTGTTGGATTATTGCACCCGGTATTACGAGCGCCAGTTTATTACCCGTGAGAATAAGAACAAGGCTCTTTTGGAAAACATGGAACGTTTGTTTGTGGAATATATCGCATCCGGAAGGTTGCAAGGCGGCAAGTTGCCCACATCCGGCTATATGGCGGGAGAGCTTGATTTGTCTGTCGCTTACTTCGATGATCTGCTGAAGTTTGAAACCGGCAAGACTTTGGAGGAATATTTGCAACTGAAGCGGCTGGATATAGCCAGGCACATGTTGTTGCAGGACGGTCATACGCCTGCTGCTGTGGCACGGAAGTTAGGCTATCCTAATGTGCAGTGCTTCAGTGTGCTTTTCAAGAAAATAACAGGTGTCGCCCCCAGTGGTTACCGGCTCTCGCAGAATTGATAACCGGGTTGCAGTACCATGTTTTTGTGATACAGTTCCCTTCTGTAAAAATGGTAATTCTATCTGTAATTTATCTACAAAGAATGAATGGGGCCTGGCTTATCTTTGCATTGTGAAATGAAAGTGGCTTTGTCCGCATCGGAATGAAGCAAGACAACAGATGAAATCATTTAAGCAGGTAGAACGATGTATATTGAACAAGTAAATTCTCCGCAAGACATAAAACAGTTTTCTGCGGAACAGTTAAGACAGTTGGCAGGTGAAATCCGCAATGCATTATTGACCAAGTTAAGTGCTCACGGAGGACATGTGGGACCTAATCTGGGAATGGTGGAGGCTACAATAGCATTGCACTATGTATTCAATTCACCGACGGATAAGATGGTATATGATGTATCCCATCAAAGTTATACACATAAGATGCTGACCGGGCGTAAGGATGCTTTCCTGAATCCGGAGGATTATGATGTGGTGTCCGGATACACCAATCCCCGGGAAAGCGGGCACGATTTTTTCACTATCGGCCATACTTCCACCTCTGTCAGTCTGGCTTGCGGTCTTGCCAAAGCCAGAGATCTGAAAGGCGGACACGAGAATATCATAGCCGTGATAGGGGATGGATCGCTCAGCGGCGGAGAAGCTTATGAAGGTCTGAGCAATGCGGGAGAAATGGGAACCAACCTTATTATAGTGGTTAATGATAATGAAATGTCCATTGCCGAAAACCACGGCGGGCTCTATCAGAACCTGAAAGAACTGCGCGACACGGAGGGACGGTCGTCCTGTAATTTCTTCCGTTCTCTGGGGTTGGATTATCTTTATGTGGGAGAGGGGAATGATATTCCGTCTTTGGTTGCGGCTTTTGCCAAGGTGAAAGATACATCACGTCCCACAGTGGTTCATATTCACACACAGAAAGGAAAGGGATACGCTCCGGCAGAAGCCGACCGGGAGGAATTTCATTGGGAGATGCCTTTCGATCTGGAAACGGGTAAGCCGAAGGTGGATTGCAGCGGTATGGAGGATTACCATAGCCTGACCGGGAAGTTTTTGTTGGAGAAGATGAAGGAGGACCACACGGTTGTTGCCATCAGTTCGGGTACTCCTACTGTGATAGGTTTTACTCCTGAACGCCGGAAACAGGCAGGGCGTCAGTTTGTGGATGTAGGTATTGCCGAGGAACATGCCGTGGCATTGGCATCGGGTATCGCTGCCGGTGGCGGACGTCCGGTGTACGGGGTTTACAGTACTTTTATCCAGCGTTGCTATGACCAGTTGTCTCAGGATTTGTGTATCAATGGAAATCCGGCGGTGATCACTGTGTTTATGGGGACAGTAGCCGGAATGAACGATGTGACTCATCTGGGTTTCTTCGATATTCCGCTTATCAGCAATATCCCGAATATGGTTTATCTGGCTCCTACGTGTTCCGAAGAGTATTTTGCTATGTTGGAATGGGCTGTCCGCCAGACGGAATATCCCGTTGCCATCCGTGTGCCGGGAGTGGCAGTGGTGCATCGTAAGGAAGAGTTTGACACGGATTATAGCGAGTTAAACCGCTACAAAATGACAGCCAGGGGAGAAACTGTCGCTATTCTTGCATTGGGTTCTTTCTATGATTTGGGACAGGCTTTGAAGAATAAGCTTCGGGAAGAGTCGGGTGTTGAGGCTACTTTGATTAATCCCCGTTACATAACAGGGCTTGACGAACCGATGCTGGAAGAGTTGAAAGTGGGGCATCGTATTGTCGTAACGTTGGAAGACGGGGTGCTGGATGGAGGATTCGGCGAGAAGATAGCGCGTTATTATGGTAATTCTGAAATGCGGGTGCTGAATTACGGACTTCGTAAAGAATTTGCAGACCGCTATAATCTGGATGAGCTGATGAAAGCCAACCGGTTGACCGACAAGCAGATGGCGGAGGATATTGCCGGTATATTGGAATAACCTTTTACGGAATGGCTGAAGTCTCGGACTTCAGCCATTTTTGTAATAGTGAAATAGATAAGCCGGATTAAAACTGTTTGTTACCATAAGCATGAGAACTGGAATATTTATTCTTTTTCCAGAAGCGAATAAAACACAGGATGATAATCGGGAAGTAGTTCCGGGTGAAAAGCTTTTATCATGTCACTCAGAAGAACATCGGGTGAGAGGGGAAGATTCTCATACAAAGGTATCCATTCCAGATTGCAATAAATAACCTTCTTTTCTTTAAAAGCCCGGAAATCAGCATATTGTGGATTGGAAGCTTTTAATGCTTCATAAGAGAATTCTCCTTTATAACCATTCATCACTCTCCAGTAGCCGGCATTATATCCTTTGGCGTATACGGTTTCAAAATCCATGAGTACACCTCCTGTTTCAGTATTATCCTTCATAAAGTAATCGGCCCCTGCGTCGGCGAACAAGCGGGCATAGAAACTTTGTCCTCCGGGTACATACCAGGTATCTCTTCTCATTTCTCCACTGAATACACTGGGACGCTGTTTTACATTGGAAACTTTGGCTTTCAACAGGTTATAGCGTTGTTCCATTTGTGCAAATAATTGGCATGCCTCTTCCTCTTTACCGATAAACATACCTGCTACCTTGATCCATTCGGACAGTCCCAATGGTGATGTTTCCTTGAAAGCCCAATAGGGGACCAGAGGGATGTTCAGCTCTTTCATCACTTCATACCCTCCCCGGCGGTTGGGAGATACGAAAATGATATCGGGTTGGGATGCAATGATGATTTCCGTATCAAAGTTTCCTTCCATTCCTATCTTTTTCACCCGTCCGTCTTTTAATCGGGCAAGCCATTCCTTATTCTGCATCCGGCGGGTGGTACTTGTCGCTACCACTTTGTCATAAGCGTTCAGACCGGTAAAACCTGCCAGTTGCGGCGTGGTCATGCAGATCACTCTGTCTGTCGGGGTCGGAATAACGGTATAGCCATCGGGTATCTCGGCTTTTGTTCCTTTAGGAACTAAGGCGAAAAGTTCGGGTATTGCATGGTTATTGTTCGGCTCCGAGATGGACAGAAGCTTTACTCCATCCGGACGAACAGTTATCTTGAAGCCTTTGGCATAATGGGGGGCCAGGGCTGTTTGTATGGTATCTGCGGAAGGTAGCCCGTTTTCACTCACCGGGTTGCGGCTTTTATAGCCGCAACCTGCCAGGCAGAAAGTTGTTATGAGCAGATAGACAAGTCTGGTTTTAGAGGTCATGCTAAAAATAGTTTTATTGCTTGAAACGAACCAGCAGACTGACATAGAAAGAGCGTCCCGGTGTCAGAGTTGCATAATTACTGTTATAAGGACGGTCATCTGTGTAATTGAAAATGTTTTCAACTCCGACGGCGGGTTCCAGAGCAACAGATTTTAAATTGAATGAATGGCGTGTGTTGATATCCCAAAGCTGGTGGGCGGGGGCGTTGCCGTAAGTTTTAGACCAGCGTGTACCTTGATAGCGTCCGTTGATTGCAATATTGAATGTATAATCATTCCATGTTTTTCGCCAGCTGGCATTGAAATTACCCGAGTGACGTACTGTTCTTTCCAAACGGATGTCTTCCGTACGGTTGCGCCCGTCCGTGTAAATATAGTTTGCTCCGAACATGAAGCCTGTGAAGGGACGGACTGAAAAACCTATGTCAAAGCCTTTCACACGTGCCTTTTCTATATTGCGGTACTGGCGTCTGCGAGTGATGCCGTTTTCAATATCTTCGGGCGTTGTTCCTATATCTTCCACTTCGATCTTGTCTTTCAGGTCATTCTGATAAATGGACGCGGCAATGGAGAACAAACGATGATTGTATTCTATATTCAAATTATAGAAATTGCTCTTTTCCGGGTCCAGGTCAGGGTCTCCGACCGTGATTTGTCCACGGCTTTCAGAAACGGCATACATTTGTTGCAAGGTAGGTGAACGGAATCCGGCAGCGTAGGATGCACGTACATTCAGTCCTGAATATTGGTACATCAAGGATAGTTTGGGCGTGAACTGGCTTTTAAACTTTTCATTATAGGCATACCGTATACCTGCCACTACGCTGATTGCATCCAGTAGTTTTACTTCGTCCTGTACGTATGCTGCCAGTGTATAAACACTTTGGTATTCATTATTCAGCATCTTGCTGGTTTCAGTCGGCTCCAAGCCTTCGAATACATAGTCCAGTCCGGTAAAAAGTGTATTGTTCTCGTGAGTCTTGAATACACCTTTTAGATTGGCATTGGTGTAAGTCTGGTCTTTACTGAGGACTTCATCACCGGTTTTATGCGTTTTTGCATCATTTATATAGTCATAAAAAGAACGGAAATTGGTGGTGCTTATATTCCCTTCTATATATGAAGCCCGCTTAGCCAACAGATATTTGGCTGTTCCACCCACTGTATAGGACTGATGCCGGTTGTTGTAATCGTAGGCTCCGGTACGGTCGTTCTCGCTGATAAAAAGATTACCGTTCAAATGAAGGCTTAAACGCTCTGTGGCTGCGTAGCTCAAGGTTTGGCTCACATTATGCGAATGATTCTTATAGACCGGTTTCTTTGTGGTTTCCACCAGTTCTCCCTTGCTTTCCTCATACGGATTCAGTTGCCATCCATCCGAAGTGCGGTAATTATAGTTCAAGTGTGCGGATAATTTTCCATCATTGGCGTCTGCGTTGACTGATTCTGAAATTCGTCCGTGAGAACTTACACGGGTATTGGAAGATACATTCAATGCAGATTTAGGATCATCGGTAATGATATTGATTACTCCTGCGATGGCGTCACTGCCATAAAGGGCGGAAGATGCTCCTTTCAATACTTCAATACGTTTTACGGCATCCATATTGATCCGGTCGTAATCTATAGATCCCGAAATATCTCCGGCTACTTTTTTACCGTTAATTAATACGAGGAGGTATTTATCAGGCAGTCCGTTTACGTATAGGGTTGTTCCCATAGCGGTGGTTTGCACCGAGATAGAGGGAACCAGTTTCACCAAGGCATCTTGGAAACTGGATGGATTGGCATTTTGCAGATCACGTTGGGAAATGACCTCTACGGGTACAGGGCTGTCTTTCAGCTTGTGGTGAGTTCCGGTTCCGGTTACCACTACCTGATCCATGTTGAAAGTGGTACTTTTCAGCCTTATCACCATTTCTTTTTGACTTTGACTGACTTTCTGAGTGACAGGAGCATAATTCAGGCAACTGGTACGCAGGGTATACGTTCCCTCTTTGATGTCTTTCAACAAAAATTCTCCTTTAGGATTGGTAGCACATCCTATTGTAGTTTGTTCCAAACGTACGTTAGCGCCTTCCACCGGCTTTCCTGTACGGGCATCCACTACTTTTCCACTTAACGATATCTGGGCGGATGCACACACCACCATGCAGCCGAATAAGGCTGTCAGTAAACATTTCTTTTTCATCGAAATAATTTAAGAATTAATAATTAGCTTTCCTGGCCCCGGGAAAGCGTGAATTATCTATGTTCAGACCTGGCAGGTTTCCTGGCTTCACCCTGAAAAGCGCCTTCCCATTTCTTACAAAGGAAACAGTGGCATGGCGAGAGTTGCTTTTCATTGACGGGTTTCACAGTAGCGGGCACTGCTTCGGATTCTATGACCGAATTCCCTTTTATGCAAATACGGAAAGTACTTACATCACCAAATCTGATGCAAAGGTAGGGTTTTATTTTAAAATCTTTTGGGATTCTGAAAATAAAAGAAACATTTTTGTGATGTTTGATACTGATTTATAGGCTTCTTAATATATAAGGAAGGGACAACTAAGGACGAATGGGCATTTTCTTTGGCAGGATGAGAGGCTTGTTTCCGGTTTTAAATCCATAACTACTATTAATAGGTATTGACTGCTATTGGAAATAGTTCTATCTTTGCCCCCGTTACGATGAAGAAGCATTTGATTCATATTCTAAAGCTTTTCCTTCCACTGATATTTATTGCCTATTTGGGAGGTATTACCCTTTTTACTCACTCGCATGTGGTAAATGGGGTGATTATCGTACACTCGCATCCGTTTAAAGGGGAGCATCAACATACAGAAGTGGAATTGGAAACTATCTTTTTCCTTTCTTCTTTTGCTGCTTCCGGTAGTTTGTTCACTCCGTCTTCCACAACGGTCTTTTGGGTATTGCTGTGTTTGCTGGCTGTGCCGGCTGTAGAACGCATCAAACTGATACGAACCGGTTGTGGCATTTATTTGCGCGCGCCTCCCGCTGTTTGTTAAATAGTATATTTTTATGTTGGTGGAGTGATTCTCCGTTACATTATCTGTTCGCGGATTCATTCTTCTGACCGCTATCCTTTTATTTATTAATAAACAGAATAACAACACATGAAGAAATATATATTTTTCTTGATGGGAGCAGTGTGTTTTCTACTCTCATCATCGGCTGTGCACGCCAATGAATTGAATAAGTCCGATGCCAATATCATAGGTCATGTATTGGATAAGAATACGGAAGAGCATCTTTCTTTTATCAGCGTATCGCTGAAAGGAACTACCATAGGAACTATGACTGACGCCAGTGGACACTATTTTCTTAAAAATCTGCCTGAAGGAGAATTTACCATGGAGGTAAGTGCTGTCGGTTACAAGACGGTCAGCCGGAAAGTAACTTTAAGAAAAGGGAAAACTTTGGAGGAGAACTTCGAGATAGAAGAGGATTTGATAGCATTGGACGGAGTGGTGGTGTCTGCCAATCGTAGTGAGACCACCCGCCGCATGGCACCTACGTTGGTTAATGTGATGGATGTGAAAGTGTTTGAGAACACTAATTCCTCCACCTTGTCGCAAGGACTGAATTTTCAGCCCGGAGTGCGGGTCGAGAATAATTGTCAGAACTGTGGTTTCCAGCAAGTACGTATCAATGGGTTGGATGGCCCTTATACGCAGATATTGATTGACTCGCGTCCTATATTCAGTGCCTTGGCCGGTGTATATGGATTGGAACAGATACCTGCCAATATGATTGAGCGTGTAGAGGTGATGCGCGGAGGAGGTTCGGCTTTGTTCGGTTCTTCAGCCATTGCGGGAACCATTAATATAATCACCAAGGAGCCTGTACGGAACTCAGGGCAGTTGACACATACTCTGACAGGCATAGGCGGTACTTCTTCTTGGGATAATAATACGACACTGAATGCTTCGTTAGTGACTGATAATCATAAGGCAGGATTGTATATTTTTGGACAGAACAGAGAAAGAAGCGGTTATGACAATGATGGCGATGGCTACACCGAATTGCCAAAACTGAAAAATCAGACAGTCGGTTTTCGTTCTTTTATCAAAACAAGTACATATTCAAAACTGACTTTTGAATATCATCATCTCAGTGAGTTCCGTCGTGGCGGGAATAAACTGAACCGACCTCCCCATGAAGCGGATATAGCCGAACAATTGCAGCATACTATCAATAGCGGGGGAGCGAAATTTGATTATTTCTCTCCGGATGAGAAACAGCGGCTGAGTGTATATGCTTCTGCACAGCATACAGGACGCGACAGTTATTATGGTGGAGGACAAGATGTGAATGCGTATGGCGCGACCACGGATTTTACCTGGGTCACAGGATCGCAGTATATCTATAGTTTTGATAAATGTTTCTTTATGCCTGCCGATTTTACCGGAGGACTGGAATATAATCAGGATAACTTGACGGATGATATGTGGGGGTATAACCGTTATACCAAACAAGAAGTCCGTATAGCCAGTGCATTTTTCCAGAATGAATGGAAGAACAAGCAGTGGAGCTTTTTACTTGGGGGGCGTTTGGATAAACATAATATGGTGGATCATGTAATCTTCAGTCCGCGTGCTAATCTTCGTTACAATCCGACCGAAAATATGAACCTGCGTGCCAGCTATTCTTTCGGATTCCGTGCACCTCAGGCTTTTGATGAAGATTTGCATATAGAAAATGTAGGTGGGACTGTGTCTATGATTGAACTGGCAAAAGACTTGACAGAAGAAAAATCACAAAGTCTGAGTATATCGGGAGATTTGTATCATCGTTGGGGAGATTTTCAGGGAAACTTGCTTATAGAAGGTTTTTATACTTCGCTTTCAGACGTATTTGCCTTACGTCAGAAAGGAGAGCGTGACGGTATTATTATCAATGAACGGTATAACGAGAAAGGAGCTAAGGTATATGGTTTGACTTTGGAAGGAAAGATTGCTTACCGTTCCTTACTTCAATTGCAGGCCGGCGTTACCATGCAGAAGGCCGAATACAAGCAGGCACGTGCATGGAGTGATGATGAAACGGTTCCGATGGAGAAAAAAATGTTCCGTACTCCGAATACTTATGGATATTTCACTTTGTCATACAACCCTTTCGTACCGATGACTATTGCATTATCCGGTACTTATACCGGTAGTATGATGGTAGAACATAAAGCAGGTTTTATTGATAAGGACATTGCTGTGAATACACCTGATTTCTTTGAATTGAATCTGAAAGCCGGTTATGATTTCAATTTGTATAAAGGCATAACCATGCAGGTCAATGCTGGAGTACATAATATCTTTAATGCGTATCAAAGTGACTTTGACCGGGGGGCAAAACGTGATTCCGGTTACATTTATGGACCGGGTATGCCGCGTTCTTACTTTGCCGGAGTGAAATTGAGTTTTTAATTTGTATATATTATTGCCGGGAGAGGAGCGCTGTCCGCCCTCTCCCGGCAATTTGCGTCATAGAATAAATAACCTGTTATAGGACTTTCGAACAGGTTATTTTAGATAATAATTCTTTTGATACTCTTTATTTAGAATAATTATCTAAAATAAAATGCTTTATTGGATGTAAAATCTGCTATTCCTATCTTTGTGAAGAAATAAATCTGAAATGTGATTAATATAAAGATAAATCTTCTATATAGCTGTCTGTTATATGGATTTATCGGAATTAATAAGTAAAAAGGTCAAAAAAGATGGGTATTGCTGAGTTGATAAATCAGGAAAAGAAAACAGCATTTTCTTTCGAGGTTCTTCCACCGTTGAAAGGTACTGGAATTGAAAAACTATATGCTACAATAGATACATTACGGGAGTTTGATCCTCTTTATGTCAATATTACCACTCATCGCAGCGAATATGTGTATCGCGAGTTGGGGGGTGGCTTATATGAACGTAATCGTTATCGGCGGCGTCCAGGTACGGTAGCGGTGGCTGCGGCTATACATAATAAATATGATATTACTGTTGTACCGCATATTTTGTGCAGTGGTTTCTCGCGTGAAGATACGGAATATATATTGCTTGATTTGCAATTCTTAGGTATTACTAATCTGTTGGTACTCCGGGGTGACAAGGCAAAAGATGAATCTTCTTTTGTTCCCGAGAAAGATGGTTATGCCCATGCTTTGGAGTTGGAAGAGCAGATCAATGCTTTTAATGAAGGCAAATTTATTGATGGAACGCCGATTCAGGCTCCTTTAACTCCTTTTCGTTATGGGGTGGCAGGCTATCCGGAGAAGCATGAGGAATCTCCCAACATGGAACAAGATTTATATTGGTTAAAAAAGAAAGTGGAAGCCGGAGCCGATTATGTAGTGACACAAATGTTTTATGATAACCGAAAATACGTTGACTTTGTGGAGCGTGCAAGAAAAGAGGGGATTAATGTTCCTATCGTACCGGGCATCAAACCTTTTTCCAAGCTATCACAACTCAGTGTTATTCCTAAAACATTCAATGTGGATTTACCACAGGAATTGGTTGTGGAAGCAATGAAATGCAAGGATGATAAAGAAGCGCGTGCATTAGGCATAGAGTGGTGTATCAATCAATGCCGGGAGCTGATAGCATATGGGGTTCCGGGGATACATTTTTATACAGTGGGTGCGGTGGATAATGTGAAAGAGGTGGCGACAGCTGTTTATTGATAGTCTTTAATGGAAATGTTTCTGTCAGGTCATTTATTGCTCCGTATCTTAACGGTTTAAGATGCGGAGCAAAATTATTTTGTAAATGGGTTATAAGTCATCTTCCAAAGCTGTGCTTTTGGCATAAGCCGTACTCTTTGCTTCAAAAAAATCAGTCTTTACCATATTGGCATTGGAATATTGAGATACCCAGTGCATGCTTTCCGGCTCTTTATGGTTTTCTTCGTACAGAGGGCCAAAACCTAAACTACTCCAACGGAGATTGCCTAAATATTGAATATAATCTTCTATCATTTTCCGGTTGAGTCCCTGTATATTGTCTCCTATCACATATTGTCCCCATTCTATTTCCTGCTTGACCCCCTCACGCATCATGTATTCATATATTTTTACTTTATCGGGAGTGAATAAATCCGGTTCCTCTTTCTTTAATTCCAGAATAATGTTGCGGAATAACCACAGATGCGTGTTTTCATCTCGATTGATATATCGGATTTCTTGTGCGGAACCTGACATTTTTCCATTACGGCTCAAGTTATAGAAAAACATGAATCCGCTATAGAAATAGATTCCTTCCAATATATAGTTGGCGATAAGGGTTTTCATCAATGTGAATCCATCCTGACTTTCCTGAAATTCGTTATAGCAATTGCCTATAAAGGTATTTCTTTTCAGCAGGTGTCCGTCTGTCTTCCATTGGTAAAGGATCTCGTTACGCTTTTCGGGGCTACAGATAGAATCCAGCATGTAACTGTAGCTTTGGCTGTGTACACATTCCTGAAAGGCTTGGATATGGAGGCATAGATTAACTTCATTGGCTGTGATGTATTCGCTGATGGTGGGCAGATTATTGCTTTGTAAAGAATCAAGGAACACTAAAAAACTCAGGATTTTATCATAGGCGGTGCGCTCTGCCTGGTCCAGGTGAGGATAATCCTTGGTGTCTTGGGTGAGATTGATTTCTTCGGGAATCCAAAAATTATTCATAGCCTGACGATACCAGTCACTAACCCATTTGTAGCGCATATTATTGAAATCATTCAAATTGGTGGTGTTTCCTCCAATCATTCTTCTGTGACGGAGGTCGGTATCTCCCTCAGGATTGAAAAGGGCATTCTTTTTTAATTTTATTGTATTCATGATTTATTGTTGTTTTATATTCTGTCTTCTTGTTTTACTGCTAACTCAAGGCTGTATATTAAAAATAAATTTGTTATTTATTTCTTGTAGGGGCGCAAGCATGGTGCCCCTACAAGAAATGTTTTAGCATGACAATTCAGTACTGGAGTGTTTACGAAAAGATCAGGAAGCACAGCTTTCACATTCTTCTACTTCCAATGATTTGCTGCGGACATAATATACTGTTTTTACGCCACATTCCCATGCCAGCAAATACAGGTTTAATACTTGTCTCAGGGTAAATTCATTGGTAATGTATAGATTCAGACTTTGCGCCTGGTCTATATGTAACTGCCGGATCCCTGCGGCACGGATACTCCATGTCTGATCTGTCAGATAAGCACTTTTATATATCCAATAGGTCTTATCGGACAATGCCGGTGCAACACGTGGCAGCATGGCTCCTTTCTTTTCTTCCAAGAAGAAACGTTTCATTACCGGATCTGTTCCGGCAGTGGTTCCGGCAATGATACTGGTGCTGCTGGTGGGGGCAATGGCAAGAAGATAGGCGTTTCTCATTCCTTGTGTGGAAACCTTTACAGCCAATGCTTTCCATTCTGGCGAATTGTAACCCCGTTTTATAAAATAAGCTCCGGTCTGCCAGTCGCTGCCTTCAAAATAATGATAGGCCCCTTTTTCTTTTGCCAGTTCGCTACTTGCTGCTATGGCAGCATAGTTGATACGTTCGAAAACTTTATCCATAAAACTGAGATGTTCCTCGCTTTCCCAACGAATGCCGCGAACAGCAAGAGCATGATGATAGCCGCTGACTCCCAAGCCGATACTGCGGTAGCGATGATTGGTAATCTGAGCGAAAGGAATCGGATAAAAGTTCAGTTCAATCACATTATCCAATGCCCGTACTACAGTTGCCACCTTTTCTTTCATTTGTTTTTCATCCTCCAAGGGCAAATGTCCTAATGAAAGGCTGGCAAGATTACATACCACAAAGTCTCCGGGCCGGATTGTTTTGACTACCACTGTATCACCATCTTCCGTACATATCTCTGTAGAAACTGTTTCAATGGAGGACATGTTTTGTGCTATTTCCGTGCAAAGATTGGAGCAATAAATGATTCCCCGGTGCGCATTGGGATTGGCACGGTTCACGGTGTCACGATTGAATGTAAAGGGAGTACCTGTTTCTACAGCCGAACGCAGTATCAGTCTGACGATATCTTTGATGCTCATGCTGCGCTTGGAGAGTCGGGAGTCATTTACGCAATCCATGTATCTTTGTTCCCATTCCTCTCCGTAGTAGTCTTCCAGACAGTATCCTTTGACGGTCATTATTTCATTGGGGCAGAATAAATGCCATTGCTGGTTTAAATCCCGTTTCGCCATACGCCAGAATAAGTCCGGATAGCATACGGCGGGGAAGATGTCGTGCGCTTTCATCCGGTCATCTCCATTATTGGTCCGGAGTTGCAGAAACTCAGGCAAGTCTTTGTGCCATACATCCAGATAGACGGCTACGGCTCCCTGACGCATACCTAACTGGTCAACGGCTACAGCAGTGTCATTCACCAGTTTCATCCATCGGATTACACCTCCGGCCACACCTTTGAATCCGCGTATGTTTCCACCTGCGGCACGAACTTTGCCAAAGTACATTCCCATTCCTCCTCCAAATTTGCTTACCATCGCAAAATTGTCTAAGCTGCGGTAAATGCCTTCCAGACTATCGGGCACTGTATCAATGAAGCAACTGGATAACTGGTGATAAGGTTTTCGGGCATTTGCCAGGGTAGGAGTGGCCATTGTGACTTCCAGACGACTTAATATATCATAGAACTTTTTTACCCATTGCAGTCTGTTCTGTTTTTCGGGCATAGCGAGATGAAGGGCAATCCCTAAATACATTTCCTGCACAGACTCTATAGGTTCGTGTGAACGGGTACGGATCAGATAACGTTTGGCAAGCAGATCCAGTCCTGAATAATTGAAAAGCTTGTCACGTTCGGGACACATGAAGCCGGCTGCCGTTTCTATCTCCTGTGGAGTATAGGAGGCCAAGATATAATTACCATACAAGCCCTCGTCGGTGAGGTAGCGTAATTTATCATAAAATGAAAAGATGCCGGCAGCTTCCGCCTGTTCGGTCAGTTTCTTTGTCAATCGGAAATTCAGCAGACGCGCTGCAATGAATTCCCAGTCGGGAGTTTCTTGTGTTGTCAGTTCTACAGCCGCTTTGACAAGTGCCGCCAACCGTTCCCCGGATGTCATATCCGGTTTACAGAAACTTGTGAATTTCTCTGCGAGAAAGGTTAGACTATATTCCTTCCCGGAGAAGTCTTTTTGTATCTCTTTCAGTATATTTGCTATAGTATCATCACCGGTTCCGGTAATGATTTGACTGAGGACTTTTCTTCTTTCTGTGCGCTGCCAACGGTAAAGTATATAGTTTTTGGCTTCTGCGTAAAAGCCATGTTCCATCAAGCTACGTTCCACTTCGTCCTGAATGCGTTCTACACTACGATTTGCTTCGTTTTGATGCAGAAATTGTTCCACTTCATCTACTATGGTGTAGACAGCTTCATCTGTTATTTCTTTTTGGGTACTGATAAAACTTTTCCGTATGGCAACGGCTATTTTTTCCCTGTCGTAGGATTCTGTTGTCCCATTCCTTTTAATTATTTGCATGAGATGCTGTTGGTATGAATTATTGTATATTTTCGTACCGCTTCCCTAACCCCACGAGTAGAAACGGCCTTTGATGAATGGCAGGTCTTCTGACTGGCTCCTCATTTCCGATGCCTTCCCGCGTTCTCGTTATGTGGAGTCAGGCAGTGGCAATAGGTACGTATCGGAAATTTTATCGGAGTTTCACAGCAGCGGGACTGTCCGGGATTTACACCCGATTCCCTTTTAATCCGGATAGAGGACATCTATTCGGAACCGATTCGGGAACAAAGATAATGAAAATTGGAATTATTACAGCATTGAGTTCGTTTAAAAATCAGAAATGATTTGTAAAATTTGGATAGCATTAAACCTCTTGGGCAAGTTCTATTACCATGCTTCCAAGCAGCACAGCTACTATTTCCATGTACAGTGCTATGAGTAACCAATTGACATATCTCCTGATACCCATTAGCATTTCTATCGGATATACGGGGATGAGATGAAAGATGGTATCTATCGGTTTTGGCGTATCTGAAAAAGGCGGAAATAAATTCCGCCTTTTTCAGATAAATATATTAAGTTGGTTATGCTTCCGGTTGATAGTCTTCACCGTTCTCCCATGCACTGTCATCATTCCAGTTTTCATATAAATGGTTTACCCAAATTTGGCGAATCTCAGGATAACTACCCAAAGGTTTCATATTACATCCGTCTTTAATACCATGATCGGCTCCGGCTTGATCTGTCGGGTGGCTTTCGAATGTTCTGTCTACTTTGAATCCTAATTTCTCCAAACGTTCACGCCAGCTATATTCATTTGTATTGATTTCCACACTACTTACATCGTCATCTTCGGCCATAGCTTCCAATCCCCAAAGATCGTTGTGGGCATGGTCACCGGCAATTGACATGAAAGGTGCAAGATAAACATTTACTTCTGATGGGTTCAGACCGTTCTTTTCGCAATAGCTCATCACCTTAGAGTACATACAGTTGGGATATTGGGTTTTGTCAAATCCTTCTACAGGAATTCTATTAGCCGGCTCTTTCTCTATTTCTTTCGGGAAGAAAAGCATGTCACCATAATCCACAGTACCTACAAAGATATTGTTGTTGGCAGCAAGTTCCTGCAATGCTTTTTCCATGTCAGAATACTTTGTGTTGGCATTGTAATTCTCATCCGGATTACCGTGTCCCATTAGAAGCACGATGTTGTTCTTGCCTGCTAATTTAGACTCATAGTGTTTGTAAAGTATCTCTGCTACATCTTTAGTATCTTCTGCACTGGAAAGAAGGTTGGCACCTTTCAATACATCAATATGCGGATACCATTGAATCATAAAGTATTTTTTTACATCAGTATTCATCAATGAAAGATATTCTTCGCCTGGAATTACGTGCAATGATTGTACAGCCACACGTTTGTATCCTGCATCGCCTATTGCTTTCAACCATTGGTCCAATTCATAACGTGCTATGCCGGTAGATGCTTCTACGCGCCCGATACATGTACGTGAAGTGAATGACATATAAATATCCGTATTGGGGAATTTAGATTTGAAATCCTCAATAATGTCATCATAAACAGTTAGGGACTCATTATAGGTGCTGCCGAAAGTACAGAGTAAGATGGCAGTGTCATGTTGTTTGGTTTTGCTCACTACATCCACAGCAGGATTAACAGTACTTTCTTCATCATCATTGTCGCTACAGGAACTGAATCCTGTGCAAGTTACGGCAGCAACAAAAGCCGCCATCAGATAATACTTGAATTGTTTCATACGAATAAAAAATGATTTATAAATTGTTGGTTATTAATTGTTTTTGAATTTAATAAGGGCAGATACATAAAAAGTTCTTCCTGGAGTTGATGTAGCACGATTCCGTCCGAAGGGAGTACGGTCTACATAGTCAAATACATTATCTATCCCGGCATTCATCGTTAATGACCACCGTTTCATTTTTAATAATGAGTGGGCTGTGTTGATACGCCAAGTTTGGAATCCGTCGGCATTGTTATCATTGATATAACGGCGTGTAGACTGATATCTGCCATAAATGCCGACACCCAAACGATATAGTTTCCATGAATGTTGCCATAAGACATTTAAATTTGCATTATGGCTGGAAGTGGCATCAATAGGAAGATATTTCATATAATTTATACCTTTGTTAGGATATTGTGCTTTCGGATCAGCATAACTATATCCACCGGCAAGGCTGAGAGATTTTGCAGGATGATAGTTGAAGGTGAAATCCATACCATAAATACGTGCCTTTGTCAGATTCTTATATTGTTTGCTCTTTTCTACTTCAAGAAACTTTTCATCGGGAGTTACGGAAATTTCAACCAACTCAATCATGTTGTGAAGATAATTCATGTATCCGGTTAAACTGGCTTGGAATTTTTGCCCTACGTACTCAATACCGATTGAAGCATATTGTGAGGTTTGTGCTTTTAGATCTGTGTTGCCATGATATGCAGTCAAAGCACCGCCTCCGATAACTCCGGTATAATTATAATAAAGTTCTTTAATAGTGGGTGCTTTGTAGCCTAAAGCATAAGACGCACGCAAATTAATATGTTCTCCGGGTTTATAAAGTCCTGATATTTTCGGACTGAAATTCAACCCTGTTTCCTTGTGTTGTGTTCCTCGTACCCCGGCAGTTAGAACCAGATTTTCTCTGGCTGTCCATTCCTCCTGTATATAAGCTGCCAACGTATAAACGGAAGTGCGGTCACCGTCAATGTGATGAGGTGATTCCAAATGATTGTACTGATATTCGATTCCTGCATTTAAAATATGATCCTCTCCAAGATAAAATACATTTTTTACCTGGCCTAATATTTGTTTCTGAATACTTTGTTTGATACGTTGACCGGCAAAGTAGGTGATACGTTCATGGCGGTCATTGTCTAGAAAATAATCAGTATGCTCGTTTAGCTTATAGTCATAGAAGTAACCGTATCTGCCATAAGATAGGTCTGCTGTCAGATAATTCCGTTTTCCTAATTTATATTTACTTCCCACTGCAAATGTATAGTTGCGATAATAAAAATCATTGGCTTGATATTTCCAGGGACCGTGTGTACGCATTACCCAACGCTCATAATAAGTGCCTTCTGCAGTGAGGTCTAGTTTACGGTTGATTTGCCATTCAATGTTTTCGGACAGGGTATAGTTTGAAGAACGGTTTACGGTCAACATAGTAGAGCCGGATTTCAATTGATTCTGATCCCATTGTAGGTCTGTATTCCGCCAACCATCGGTATGCCGGAAGTTGATTCCGGTTACAGATTTTATCTTTCTATAGTTAAAGCCGAAACTGGTACTTTGACGTATATCACCATATTCACCTATGCGGGATGTGTTGGTGAGCTCCATTTTTTCACGGTTACGTTTGGTTATGATATTGATAACTCCGGCTATTGCGTCACTGCCATAAAGTGAAGAAGCGGCCCCTTTTACAATCTCTATGCGTTCTATATTAGCTGGATTTAATTGATTCAAGTCGTTTTGCCCTCCTACATCGCCATTCATTCTTTTTCCATTTATCATGATCAGGATATAGTCATTGTTCAATCCGTTTAGTTGGATATGGCTCCCCATATCACCATCATGAAAGGTCAATGAAGGACTAAGACCACTGAGCAAATCGTCTATACTGCGTGCCTGATATTGTTCCAAAGCTTTGCTGGTTATGACTTCAGTCTGTACGGGAGCATCTTTCAGATAATGTTCAGTACCTGTACCCGTGATGACCACTTCATTCAGTAATACGGACAATTCTTTATCGTCTTTATCTTTGAGAATACTTTGGGCACTTGCAATTTGTGTACCTAATAGTAGAATAGCAGGAAGTAAATACCTCATATTATGTTTTATTTAATTTGCAAAATAAAACATCAAGTTTCCCTCTGATAAAGAGGAATGCCACAAAGGAATAGACGTTGGAAAACGCTTGTTCGAATGGACACATACTTCTAATCCTGGAAGCTTGGTGTTTATTGTTCAACAGACTTAGCAGGTATTCTGGCTTTCCTCTGATTGGAAACCTTCCCATTTCTTCAAATGAAACAGTGGTTTTAGACTATCCAATCAACATCATGAGGATTTACAGCTGCAGGTACAGCCCCGGATTTACACCGGGTTCCCTTGCATCGGGCTATGTGATAGCCCGATTACTAATTCCGTTGCAAAGATAGAGGTTTATTTTATATTATCTTCGATAAGTCTTTGATTTTTTTAGCTTTTAAATTTTAAAGACAGACTGATGTAGAATGAACGTCCGGGGGTAAGTGTCGCATAATTGCTGTTATAAGGACGGTCATCCATATAATCGAACAGGTTTTCCATGCCGCATCCGGGTTCGATGATTACAGATTTTAAGTTGAAAGAATGGCGTGTGTTTAAATCCCACAATTGATACTCGGGAGCATAACCGTAACTTTTAGAGAAACGCTTGCTGTTGATACGGCCGTTCAAATTTATATTCAACCGATATATTTTCCATGAATGCGCCCATTGGGCATTGATATTGTATGCGTTTTTTATACTTTTGTCGATGGGTTGTTCCAATTCCACATCTTGGGTATTAAGATGAGTGTATCCTCCGCTTAAATTGAACCCGGCACCTAGGTATGCATTGGCGGATACATTGATTCCGTGGACTTTAGCCTCCGTTATATTATCACGTTGACGAACTTCCTTATGACCATATTGCTCCATAGCTTTATCTCCTGTGGCAATCGTATTATAATCTATCATGTCACGAATATTATTATAAAAAGCATTGACTGATACTGAAAAACGCTCATGTACATACTCTGCACTCAATGAGAAATAATTATTCTTTTCCGGCTTTAAATCCAAATTACCTATTGTCAACCTGTCATTTTTTTTAGCTATGTCAGTGGCATAGAGTTCAGACAGGGTAGGAGTTCGGAAACCTGCTGCATAGGAGGCACGGAAATTGAATTTGCCGGGTTTATACATCAGTGCTACATTGGGAGTGGCATGATTTTTGAAATTTTCATGATAAATGTAACGTACACCAATCAAAGCCTGTAGGTTTCTCAGTAACTTTATTTCATCTTGTGCAAACAAGGCCAGTGTATAAGCATCTTCTTTGGCTATATTGTCTGTTTGACTTTTCAAGACATCAACGATATATTCTGTGCCGACTGAAAGTTTGTGCCGGTTACCTAATTTAAAGATACCTTTTATGCTAAGATTGTGATTACGGGTCCGTTTGCGCACTTGCTCTTCACCTGCTTTTCCATTATAGGTTTTATTGTCTTTAAAAAAACAATAAGAGGAAGAAAAATGATCGGCGTAACAGTCTGCGGTAATATAATTCCCTTTATTTATCATGTATTGGGCACCAATGCCATAATTAAAGGTTTCATGCAATATGTTGTAGTCGTATGCTTCATAAGGGCGGCGTGTCTTGTTGTCATAATATCCGCCGCGGGCATAAAAAGAGAGTTTGTCGGTAGCATCGAAAGTGAATTTTTGATTGACAGTATTTGCATAGAAGCCTGTAGAAGCTACTTTCCCGGTTTCTTCCAATTCATGAGTTTTGGAGTTCTCCTCGTATGGATTCAGTTGCCATCCTTCGGCCTGCTGACGGCGATAAGAGGTGTAGGAGCCGAACTTGCCGGTATTGACATCTATGTTTACGGACTGGGTAAAACGTCCTTTACTGGCATAACGGGTATCGCTGGAAACATTGATAGCATTTTTTGCATCATCAGTAATGATGTTGATAACTCCTCCGATAGCATTTGTTCCGTAAAGAGCGGAAGAAGCGCCGTTCAATATTTCAATACGTTTGATTTTGGCAACATTGATTCGAGCATAGGTGTCATCTCCATACAGGCGTTTGCCATTTTCCAGAAAAATGAAATAATCATCAGGCAATCCATTCAGACTCAATGTTGTCCCCATGCCGTTGGTCATACTTGAGAAAGACGGGGTCAGCTTTTGTAAGGCCTCGTCCAGCGATATTACACTGGCATTACTTAAATCCTTTGCAGTGATAACGGAAACAGGCACGGGACTGTCCGTCATGCGGTGGTGTGTTCCTGTACCGGTTACTACTACCTGGCCTATATTGGTAAAACTGTCTTGTAGCTTGATAAGAAGATTCTTTTCACCTCCTTTTGTCGTGATAGACTTGGGTGTGTAACTGACATGCGTGATTCTTAATACGTGTTTCCCATCAGGGAGATTGCTGATGGAAAACTCGCCTTTATCATTTGTAGTGCATCCTGAAAGGCTTTGATCGATACGGATATTAGCTCCCACTACAGGTTCGTTGGTATCGGCACTCACAATCTTTCCACTGATACTGACTTGTGCCAGTACGTCAATAGCCAGACAGCTTAAAGTAATTGCTGTCAATAATAACTTTACTTTCATCGAAAGAATTTAAGAATTAATAATTCACTTTCCTGACCCCGGGAGAGCATGATTATCTATGTTCGGACTTGGCAGGTTTCCTGGCTTCACCCTGAAAAGCGCCTTCCCATTTCTGGCAAAAGAAACAGTGGCTTGGTGAGAATTGCTTTTCATCAGACGGGTTTCACAGTAGCGGGCACTGCTTCGGATTCTATAACCGAATTCCCTTTTATACAGGCAGAGAAAGGCTGCCTATATCACCAAATCGGGCATAAAGGTAGGCAATTATTTTATATATGTTTTAAGATTAATGAAAAAATGGTTGCTTTTGAAAGAGGTGGGGGATTTTGAACCGTAGGAGTAAATTAGATTCACTCCTACGGTAATATGAATTTGCAATAATTCTGGCGGGATCAGGCAAGTGCCAATATTAATATTTGTGCTGTGAGTACACGTAAAAACATGGTAAGCGGATAAACGGTGGCATAACCCACTGCCGGAGCGTCACAAGAGGTCAAATCATTGGAGTAGGCTAATGCGGGCGGATTGGTGGTGGCTCCGGACAATACTCCGATCAAGGTGTAATAGTTCAGTTTATAAACATATCGTCCTATTATACCTACAATCAGTAAAGGCAGCAGCGTAATAATGGCGCCGTATGCTATCCATACATATCCACCCTCGTTAATGATTGTTTCGATGAATCCTTTGCCGGCTCCTAATCCTACGCAAGCAAGGAAAAGCGAGATACCGATTTCACGTACCATCAAATTGGCACTTATGGTGGTATAGGTTATCAGTTTATAATGTGGTCCGAAACGGCTTATCAGGATGGATACGATAAGGGGGCCTCCTGCCAGTCCCAGTTTTACCGGTTGGGGGATACCGGGGAATAAAAAAGGAGTGCTTCCTAGAATACACCCTAATGCGATGCCTAAGAAAATAGGGATCAGGTTGGGATGATTCAAACGTTTCATGGAATTACCTAGAATCTTTTCGGCATGGGCTACAGCTAGTTCGCTACCCACAATCTTCACCCGGTCACCCATTTGCAATTGCAGGTTGGGAGTGGCCACAAGGTCTACACCCGAACGGTTTACACGGGTAATGCTTGCTCCGAAGTTATTCCTGATTTTTAGTTGGGCCAATGTCTTACCGTTCAATTCAGGCTTGGTGATCAGAATTTTTCTGGAGATAAGTTGTTTGTTTTGGAAATCCCATTCCACATTCACTTGTTTTCCAAAAAAGACAGTGATAGCTTCTACATCTATCGGATTGGCGATAACAAGAATCTCATCGTGTATGTGAAATACAGTAGTGGAGTTCACCAGTTCTGTTTGTCTGTCTCCGTCACAATGCCGTATGCGTGAAATCACAAAATCACGGTTTACCAATGGCTTGATTTCTTTTATTGTTTTACCTTCTACGGCTTCATTGCGTATTTCTAGTGAGATAGGGCGTACTGTCAGTTCTTGTAGATGCCCCAATCCCCGTTCCGCATCGGCTTCTTCGGTTTTTGTGTTGATGCGCAGGATATATTTCAATGCCAGCAGGGAGAGAATACACCCTACTACTCCCAATGGATAGGCTACGGCATATCCCAGTGCTATTTCGGGAGCGTCTATACCATTCAGATCACTGTTTGCTTGCTGTGCGGCACCTAGTCCCGGGGTATTGGTTACAGCTCCCGAAAGAATTCCTACCATTGTGGTAATGGGGACACCTGTTATGAAATGGAGTATAATGGTGATGGTCACACCTAAAAATACAACCATCATGGCAAGCAGGTTCAGTGTGAATCCTCCTTTCTTGAATGCTGAGAAGAAACCGGGACCCACTTGTAGTCCGACTGAGTAGACAAATAATATCAGACCGAACTCCTTTAAGAAATGCAACAGATGTTCGTCCAGGTTCAGATTGAAATGACCGAATACAATTCCTACAAAAAGTATCCAGGTTACTCCCAATGAGATACCTGCCACTTTTATTTTTCCTAACATGATGCCGAAAGCAATGACCAGTGAAAGAATAAGTACGGAATGTGCTACTCCGCCGCCCCATAAATTAGGGTACCCTTCAAAGAGATTTCTAAAAAGTTCCATAATTCATTATCTAGTTTAATTATTTATAGTATCAATTTTATCATTGTTGTATAGCTGTCATTCTGGCAAAAATGACTGCAAAGGTAGCTTATTTAATTGATAAACCATAAAACTTTAATTGCTTTCTAAGGATATTTACTTGATATGTCGGAATTATGAATTAATCTGTTATTCTAATTTCGATAATTTGCAATTTGCACTATCTTTGTATCCGTTTTTAAAGAAATACTAAAGAATGAAGCCACAATTACTCATAGGGGCCGCTACATCGGGAAGCGGAAAAACGACTTTTACGATGGGGCTGCTGCGGGCATTGCACAAACGAGGTCTGCGGGTACAGCCTTTTAAATGTGGTCCTGATTACATTGATACACAATTTCATACGCTGGCTGCTGACCATGAGTCGGTGAATTTGGATACTTGGATGGCATCAAATACCCATGTACAACATCTGTATAATAAATATGGAGATGGAGCCGATGTATGTGTAACCGAAGGAGTGATGGGATTGTTTGACGGTTATCAAAGAATGCAGGGAAGTAGTGCTGAAATAGCCAGATTGTTGAATATCCCTGTAGTGCTTATAGTAAGTGCGCGTTCTACAGCTTATTCTGTGGCTCCGTTAATTTATGGTTTCAAGCATTTTAATCCGGCTGTGAAGATTGCAGGTATTGTTTTCAATCAAGTGTCATCTCCTTCTCATTTCGCTTATTTACGTGAGGCTTGTGTTGATGCAGGAGTGGAATGTTTGGGATATCTGCCTATGACAGAAGGGTTGAAAATTCCATCCCGGCACTTGGGTTTGACATTGACAGCCAAACGTTCCATGAACACCTTGATAGAACAGGCTGCGGAATTGGTTGGAAAATATGTGGATTTGGATAAGCTGCTGAGTATTTGTCATCGTAATTTCCCGTGTCGGTATACATTGCCTTATAGTTCAGAAACAGGGGTGGAAAGTTTTACTCCTTCTGCTAAAAAGATGAAGATAGCCATAGCGCGGGATCCGGCTTTCAACTTTATCTATAGAGAAAACATAGACCGCTTGTCTGCGCTAGGAAGCATTACTTATTTCAGTCCTGTATATGGTAGTGATTTGCCGGATGCTGATTTGGTTTATTTACCCGGAGGATATCCGGAATTGTTCGCCCGTCAACTACATCGGCGCAAAAAGTTAATGGAAGCATTAAGAACTTATGCAGAGGAGGGGGGGAAAATTTTGGCCGAGTGTGGAGGTATGATGTTTCTCACCCGTTCCCTGACAGCCCGCCAGGGAGGGACTGCATATGCCATGACGGGTATTTTGCCTTTGGATTGTACCATGGTGGGTGCCAGACTTCATCTAGGATATCGTCGTATAGAATATAAAGGGATGGAGCTTCGCGGGCACGAATTTCATTATTCCAATGTTGTTGCTCCTGACGCTATGCCTTCTGTAGCAAAACAATTTACGGCAAGAGGAATGGAAGTGAGTACCCCGCTTTATAGATATAAAAACGTGATAGCCGGATATACTCATCTATATTGGGGGGAAACGGATATCTTGAAATTATGGAAAGTATGAAACGTATTTATACACGAACCGGAGATAAGGGCATGACAGGAATTCATGGTGGAGAGCGGGTTTTTAAAGATGATATCCGCATTGAAGCTAATGGATGTATTGATGAGTTGAATGCTGTTATAGGAATTGTGCGTTCGTTTTTACCTCAGGAGCACGAATGGCAATCCTTGCTTTTTTCAATTCAGAAAAACATGATGGCAGTGATGAGCCATGTGGCTACACCATCAACTATCCGTGAAGGGAATCCTAATATCTTGCCTGATGATTTATGCTCTTTTTGTGAGGAAGCAATGGATACATTGATGGAACAGATGGAGGATAATAGTTCCTTTATCCTTCCCGGAGGAACGCCGGTATCAGCGCAGCTGCAGTTTGCTAGGACGGTGGCACGCCGGGCTGAACGGAGATTATGGACTTTGCATAAACAAGATCCGTTACCGGAGATTATTCTTCGGTTTATCAACCGGCTGTCCGATTTGTTTTTTGTTATGGCCCGTTATGAGATGCAACAACAGAACTGGACGGAAGAAAAGTGGCAGTCCTTTGCATATAAAAGAAAGAAGAAAGAGTGATGAAAAAGAATTTACACCCGATTATGTTGGCAGGAACAGGCAGTGATGTTGGCAAAAGTGTCATCGCTGCTGCATTATGCCGCATTTTTAAACAGGACGGTTATCGACCGGCACCTTTTAAGGCACAGAATATGGCACTGAATTCATATGCCACTCCGGAAGGGTTGGAAATAGGGCGTGCACAAGCTGTACAGGCCGAAGCGGCTGGAGTTCCTTGTCATACGGACATGAATCCTTTGTTGTTGAAACCCAGTTCCGATCATACTTCGCAAGTGGTATTAAACGGTCGTCCCATCGGTAATCGTAACGCTTTTGAGTATTTTCGCAAGGAGGGACGTGAAGAGCTGAGGCAGGAGGTAAACGCAGCCTTTGACCGTCTTGCCGCACGTTATAACCCTATTGTAATGGAGGGAGCAGGGAGTATTTCCGAAATAAATCTGCGGGATACTGATTTGGTGAATATGCCGATGGCCTGTTATGCGGATGCTGATGTGATTTTGGTAGCTGATATTGACCGGGGAGGAGTATTTGCCAGTGTCTATGGTTCGGTCATGTTACAAACTCCTGAGGACAAGAAACGTATAAAAGGAGTAATCATTAATAAATTCAGAGGGGATATCCGTTTGTTTGAGTCTGGTGTGAAGATGATGGAGGATTTATGTGGTATTCCTGTCTTGGGAATAATACCTTATTATAGAAATATACATATTGAGGAAGAGGATTCCGTAGTCTTGGACTATAAACGGATGCAAGCCGTGGAAGGCAAAATAAACATAGCAGTTGTTCTGTTGCGTCATCTCTCAAATTTTACAGATTTCAACAGATTGGAACGGGATGAACGGGTGCACCTTTATTATACCAATAATACGGAAGATCTGGCCAAAGCTGATATTATTCTGCTTCCTGGCAGCAAAAGCACTTTGGATGACTTGTATGAGTTGAGACGGAACGGGGTGGCGCAAGCTGTCCTACGTGCGCATAGGGAAGGGGTTACTGTAATGGGAATTTGTGGGGGATACCAATTGATGGGACTTGAGATTCACGATCCGGAAGGAGTGGAGGGAGAGATCCGCCAATTGCCGGGACTGGGACTGCTTCCCGTCATTACTACGATGCAAGGGGAGAAGGTGACGCGGCAGGTGAATTTTCATTTTCTTGAGAATGCGGAAACTTGCCAAGGATATGAAATACACATGGGAGAAACCCGCCCGGTTCCGGGGGTGTCTGTAGTTCCTTTGAATAGACTGGAAGACGGTGGAGAGGACGGTTGTTTTGTAAACCAAAAATGTATGGGAAGTTATATTCATGGAATATTGGATAATCAGGCATTTATAGATTATTTGCTGGAACCATACGCAGAAAAACTGGAGTGTCATACGGTGTTGGATTACCGGACTTATAAAGAAGAACAATATGATAAATTGGCAGAGCATGTACGCAGTCATCTTAATCTGCCTTTGTTGTACCAAATAATGAGTGGGAATGATTGAAGGACATGGTGATGATGCTTATAAGTATAAAGCAATAAAGATAAATTTCAGTTCAAACGTATATAATCATGTAGACCATAGCGGATTACATCAACATTTGTTTCAGCAGATGGAAAGTATCCGTACGTACCCCGAGCCGGAACCTTATTCGTTGGAAAAGGTTTTAGCGGAACGGTTTCATCTTTCGTCTGAAGAGGTTTGTGTGACCAATGGGGCTACGGAAGCCATTTATTTAATAGCTCAGACATTCAGGAATCAGATTTCGGCTATCTTGATGCCCACTTTCAGCGAATATGCGGATGCTTGTCGTCTGCATGGTCATAAAGTGGTTCCTATATATAATTTGAACCGTTTGCCGGATAGGGGGAGGTTGATATGGTTATGTAATCCTAATAATCCCACAGGAGAGGTTAGGGAGAAGGAAGTCTTGACAGCCTGTATAAAACAAAATCCGCAGCGTATTTTTATCATGGACCAGTCGTATGAATTCTTTACACAGAAGGCTTTGCTTACAGCCAGGGAGGCTGCGGAATTTCCGAATGTTATTCTGTTGCATTCCATGACAAAACGTTTTGCCGTGCCCGGCTTGCGTTTAGGATATATCACTGCATGTAAAGAACTGCTACATGAAATCCGGACACAGCGGATGCCTTGGTCTGTTAATCAGTTGGCTATAGAGGCCGGGCATTATTTATTGTCTTCTTCTCAATATGATATAGATATCTCTTTGTTATTGAGGGAAAAAGAGAGATTAATTCAATCTTTACTTTCAATAGGGGGAATGGAGATCTGGCCATCGGATACTCACTATATGTTAGTTCAATTGCGGATGGGAAAGGCGGCGGCTTTGAAAGAATATCTGGCAACAGAGCAGGGGATTCTTATTCGTGACGCATCCAATTTTGAAGGGCTGAATGAACACTTCTTCCGTATTGCTACACAAACTCCGGAAGAAAATGACAAACTGGTAGAAAGTATAAAGAAATGGACATATATGTATTAATTCTTCCGTTGTTGATAGGATGGATATTAGATAAATTGCTTGGGGATCCGGTAGGATTGCCGCATCCAGTGGTAGGATTCGGGAAGCTGATCTCTTTTTGTGAGAAACGATGGAACTGTGGGACACATCGGATGTTGAAAGGAGGGGTGGCGGCCATTATGCTTATTTTGCTAGTGTATGCAGGATCTGTTTTGGTATTGCATTATCTGTTTGTGCTAAACCGTTGGTTGGGTATTATCCTCTCTGCTGTGCTTGTTTTCTATTGTTTGGCAGGAACTACACTTATCAACGAAGTAAGGCAGGTTTTTTTGGCTGCGGATCATTCTTTGGAGGAAGGAAGAAAACAGGTTTCCCGTATTGTAGGGCGTGATACTTCGGAACTGACAGATCAGGAAGTGCGTACGGCTGCTTTGGAAACATTGGCTGAGAATTTGAGTGACGGGGTTATTGCTCCATTATTCTGGTATTTGCTTTTGGGAGTTCCCGGTATGCTTGCTTATAAGATGGTTAATACGCTTGACTCTATGATAGGCTATAGGAATGAACGTTATCTTCAGTTTGGTTGTGTCGCTGCACATATTGATGATATGGCGAACTATATTCCGGCTCGTCTAACTGCATTTTTAATGGTGCTGTGTGCAGGGCGTCCCGGTTTGCTGAGATTTGTAGGTAAATATGGTAACCGGCATGCGAGTCCTAATTCAGGTTATCCGGAGTCTGCTTTAGCAGGTATCTTGAATTGCCGTTTTGGAGGTCCTCATGTTTATTTTGGAGAGATAGTCTATAAACCTTTTATTGGAGATAAGGATCGGTTTATCCATACACAGGATATGCATAAAGCTGTCGATATAAACAGGAGAGCAGAAATTTTGATGGTTATAGTAAATATTGTTTGCTTATATTTGGTCGGCTGAAAAATATATATTACTTTTGTTTCCGTTTTAGAGATGCGGCAGTAGCTCAGTTGGTAGAGCATCAGCTTCCCAAGCTGAGGGTCGCGGGTTCGAGTCCCGTTTGCCGCTCGATTGAAAATCAGATAGTTATCGCAAGATTCCTGTCTGATTTTTGCTTTTAAGGGGTGTTGGTTTTTAGCGTGGTTTAACCGAATGAGTTAAACCGAGAGTTAAACCAAAAATCAGTATGAACGCTACAATTTCAGTGGTATGTTACAAATCAAAGACACTATCAAATGGCGAATACCCTTTAATGCTACGCATCTGTAAAGATGGCAAAAAGAAGTATCAGAGTTTAGGTATATCCATCAGAGCTACTCTTTGGGACTTCGTTAAAGAAAAGCCTAAACCGAATTGTCCCAACAAAGAATACATCCAAAAGATTATCTTGGATAAGCAACGGGAACTACAACAGCGAATGTTGGAACTGAATAGCGAACAAAAAGAATACACTACCACCACTTTACTCAATAATGAGAATACAAAGTTTGAGCTAAAAACAGTCAGTATGTTCTACAAGGAACTTATAGAGCAATACACACGGGAGGATAAATGTGGAAACCGTCTTATCTATAAAGGCTCATTCAATTCACTCAAAGTTTTCACTAATGGGAAATTGGATATTCCATTTAGTGAAATAGATATTGCTTGGCTTAATAAATATGAGAAGTGGCTACGCTCCAAAGGTAATAGGGAAACTACAATCAGCCTGCTCTTTCGTACTCTCCGTAGCGCATACAATAAAGCCATCAAAGCTAAGTGCGCCCGAAAGTCCGATTATCCGTTTGATGATTACAAGATTAACAAATTCGATACCACTACCCAAAAGAGAGCCATTGCCAAAACAGACGTGCTGAAATTTACAACAGAGGTGCAGCCTATTGGAAAGCAACAGTATATGGAGTTGAGTAAAGACATATTCGTGTTCAGTTATCTATGCGGTGGAATCAACTTCACAGATATAGCTAATCTAACAAACGAGAATATTCAGAATGGCAGATTACACTATATTCGTCAAAAAACAAAGAAACTGATTAAAATAGGAATACCACAAGAAGCCATGCAGATAATCGAAAAGTATTCAAAAGAAAGTAAAGGCTATCTGTTTCCGATTTTAGACAGTAAGATACATAAGACCGCCCTACAAAAACAGAATAGAATACATAAGATATTAGGAAAGGTCAATAAGAATCTAAAACTACTTGCCGCACAGCTTGGAGTTGAAGCCAACTTGACAACCTATGTCGCCCGGCACTCATTCGCAAGTGTCCTAAAGAAATCGGGAGTAAACATCGCATTGATAAGTGAAGCATTGGGTCATTCAGACTTAGCCACCACTCAAATATACTTAGATAGTTTCGATAACGAGCAAGTAGATGAAGCCATGAAGAACCTGCTATAACGAAAAAGAAGTCTGTAATCCGCAAAAGATTGCAGACTTTTCTTTTATTTTGCAGCATAACTAATAACAACCGTACTATGTCAAAAGAAGAACTGCATCAGATAAAAGAATTGCCCGATTTGAAAGTGGCTTGGCATGAAAGTTACAAATGTCTAAATGAACCTCTATTAGAATACGTGTGGGAAGTAGCCAACCATTTCCTGCCCGATTATGAAGATGTGTCCGCTGCACCTGCCATATTCGCCAACAGATATGCGGAAAGGAATCTATCTGTTGAAGAAAGGTACGAGCGAAGCATAGAGATGAAAACTTTCAACGGAACGCTGGAAGAATACAAGAAACGGAAATATAGAAAGCTGGATGATTCTTTCAAAAAGACGTTCTTAGACAATAAGAACTTGCAGAATACCATTGAGGCATTTGGCTTTGACGTCAGCAAGTTTTGGTATCTGCTCCTTTTCATACGTGACTTTATAGAGGATATTGGAACAAATTCGCCTACCGTGGGAAAGCCTCTGCTTGAAGATTTTGCTTCTTTTCTGACCAACTTATGCACAGCGTCAAGCATTGTCTTGAAACAGGGCAGCAAGAATGTATATTCCACGGAACGGGAGGACTTGCTGGACATCATTCAAAAAGCTGTTTTTCATTTTAGTGATACATACAGTAAGATTGTGAACGGGAAACAAAACAGAGAAACAAAAATCAAACAATTACAGGAGTTAGGCTTGAAAGGCTTCATAGACAACAGCCTGCTATCACAGATAAACTTCAATGGCAAGTATAAGCTGGATGATTCACATAAAAGATGGAAGTTCGCAGAAATGTTCCTATATTTCTTGGAGGGCAAGAAAGCGGACAAGAAAAGGGTACGTGACAGAAGTGCAAGGATTTCCATTGAAAAGAACCTATTCGTTTCAAGACTGCTCTACACCGCTGGTTATGTTTCAGAAGCATATAACAAGGAATTTCAAAATAAGAAGCCCAACAGATTGTTGTCCCAACTCATCCGAAAATATAGCAAGGAGAAATTTCCACCTGTCGTAGCCAATAATTATAATGTGGTAGCACTTTAGAGTATATAGAACAGCAACAGGAATGCGTACTGGAAGGAACAACCTTTCGGTACGTATTTTTTTTGCGTACTGCCAGCGATAGGGAATAGTACGTATATTATTGATTCATAGAATTTTGCATTAAAATTAAATATATCTTCCTTTGCATCGTCAAAACGGGATGGAAAGGCAAGATGTACATAGTTTGGAAGTTTCCGATTGACATTTTAATAACTAATCAAGTATTAAAGATGGAAAATTTGAATTTAGCAAAATTAGAAGAAATGAATATTATCAAAGAAAACGTAGCTTTAGCTGCAAGTAAAGAACTCTTGGGCGCAAATGATTTGCCTGCCAAAGTCAAAGTTATAATTGACGGCAAAGTGCTGGAAATCATCCCCGCTTTTACGGATTACAACATGGAACAGCCCAAAAAGAAAGAGAAACTTTTGGAACAATCCGATGCAGGCAAGCGGCTGGATGTGATTTTTCACTTTGCCACCCCGCAGACCTTTTGGAAAGAGGGGTACACGCTCTTTGACAGAAACGGGAATACGATACACAAAGATACCCCCAATGTGTTTCCTGTATGTGACACAGCAGACAGCTATTGGCGGATATTCTCGGACACAGTTCTAACTAATGTTCAGATACATGAGTTTGAATCAGTACAAGAGTATGCGCAGACTATCGGCAACTCCATGCTGTTAAGTCGTGGCTTGAACAATGTGGAAAGAGTAGGGTACGCAGCTTTGGCTACCGGCAGTGAAGCATACAAAACGGTATTCGAGTTTGCAAAAAGGAATAATGTTCCCATGAACACGGCACAACTATACCTTGATTTGCAGCTAAAGCCCTTGGCTACCACTTTAATGATGCTTGGCAAAGAGCCTAAGACTGTCCCGACTTTAGGACGGACTTCCGAAGAAGCCCAAGAATTGTTTGAACAAGCTGCACTTACTTTCAGCAAGGGAGGTGCAAGAAGCAGGTATATCCCCCGTGTGTTCAACAGGCTTTTGAACATTAAGAAGTATGAGTTTGATTTCTTGATGGAAGGACTACGGACAATTCCAGCCAATGAAATAGCAATGGCAGAATTACAAAAATGCGGTGATAAAGAGTATTGCATCATGGAAACCTTGTCTGCATGGCTGACTGACTTAAAACGTGAACAATCGAAGAAAGCCGCCTAAACAGCCCCGAAGAATGAGCCTGTGTGACAGGCAGGCTTGTTCTTTATATTAGAAGCACTTCTTTTCAATGTAAGAAAAACCAGCAGATTATGGATATATATAAATTCAGTCTGACAGTAATATAGCGAAAGGAGAATGCTCTAATGTGGCTGATTTACAGAGACAGAAAGCGTAATAAAAATTGTCAAGTAAAATACTATGATAAGATTGAAAATAAATGAAAGAGACGGTTACATGGTAGATTCAGACTTGCCGCACAACTGTATCTTTAATAAAGCACGTACAGGTTGCGGTGCCACAACCATTGCGATAAGAAACAATGAGAATTACGTGATAGCCGTACCTACCACCGAACTGATTATCAACAAATGCAATTCGGAGAGAGAACTGTTCGGCTTATATGGTAACTTTACTGCAAGTCTGAAAAACAGGTTGAAAGAATATATCAAAACAGCCAAACAGATAAAAATAATGTGTACCTATGACAAACTGCCCAAACTATTGGAGTATATAAATGCCAATGATTGCAGGCTGTTGGTGGACGAATACCACAATTTGCTCAAACAGTATTCATTCAGGGACAAGGCTATTGATGGAGTATTGGATAACTTCAAGGCATTCAAATCTTTCTGTTTCATGTCTGCCACCCCGATTGACACAGAATTGAAGCCCAATGTTTTGGATGGTGTCACGGAATATGTTGCCGATTGGAAAGAACCGCTTCAATTATATATTCTCCCCTATCAGACCAACAAGCCTTATCAGTTTGCAGCCAATGTTATCAGCAAGTATAAACAGCAAGGCTATTTGGAAGTGAACGGACATAAATCAGAGGAAGCCTATTTTTTCTTGAATAGCGTACAAGAGATAGCGCACATCATCAAACAATGTGGGCTGACTAATGATAATTGCAGGGTTATATGCGCCAATACAAGCCATAACCAAAAGAAACTGGATGAAATGAAAATATCCGATTCGGTAAGTCCTGCAAGGATGTTCAACTTCATCACCTGCAAATCATTCGAGGGTGCGGACTTTTTCTCTGAAACTGGGCTTTGTTTCGTTATCAGCAATGTCTATAAGAAGCAGACTTTGGCAAGCATAGACATTGACATACCCCAAATAGCAGGGAGAATCAGAAACAGGGAAAACCCGTTAAGGCATACGGTCATTCACATATTCAACACCAAGAAAGATGACATGTTTGCCAGCTATGAGGAAGTAAAGAAAGAGACTTTCAGACAACTTGAAATAGCGGAGGAAAGGGTTAAGGCATACAACTCCTTTTCAACGGATGCCAAGAAACAGCAGGCTAAAGAGGTCAAGGATTCCTTATATATAAGGTATAACAACGGTATGTTTGAGGTAAATGACAGGGCGGTAAACTATATCCTGTATGAATACAAGCTGATGCACCAAATATACCAATCGAAAGAGGACGTTGCGGATGCCTATGCTAATGCAGGTTTTAACTATGGCAATATCCAATGGAAGAGGCTACCAAGCAATGAGATTGGAAAACTGGGCAAGCGGATTGCGTTTGCTGAAATAGCGCAGAAATACTATGACCTGCAATATAGCTTTGACAATGGCAGGGCAGAAATTGAAAGGCAATACCCTTTCATCCGTGAAGCGTTCCAACTGTTAGGCTTTCAAGAGATACGTAGGTTAAGAAGCAAGAAAGCTGTTGAAGAAGCCTTGCTGCAAGCCAAGTTAGCCAATAAACCAAGCCGTACTGAAATGTTCCGGTTACTTTTGCAAATGATAGAAATCGGCAGATTTTACCCGACAGCGGAGTTGCAGGAAATCTGTGAACAATTCCATCTTTCAAAGATTAAGGAATTGAGGGAATGGTACAATATCGAGAGTGGGACAAAGCGGATAAACGGCGTTCCACGAAGCGGATATTGGATTAGGAGTTTGACAATAAAAATCCATTGATTATGAGTTTAAACATAAGGAAAGGGGATATGTACAAGTTCATTGATTTTACTTGGAATCCCATTAAAGGAAAGTGTTTGCACGATTGCAGCTATTGCTACATGAAACAGATAAACCCAAATGCCAATCTGCCAAGACTGGCAGAGCACGAACTCAATACATATCTTGGTTATGGCAGGTCTATCTTTATAGGCAGTTCCACAGATATGTTCGCAGAAAATATACCATCCGAATGGATTAAAAGGGTGTTGGATTATTGTTATCAGAATAGTAACATGGAACAACCAAACACTTATCTGTTGCAGTCCAAGAACCCCAAGAGATTTTTGGAATTTATCAATCATCCGCTTATGAAACGTGTGGTATTCTGCACGACCATTGAAACCAACCGTTTCTACCCGGAGATAATGAATAATGCCCCGAAGATTGGGGAACGGGTGGAGGCTATGGAAGAGATAGCAAGGCTTGGACGCTCCACAATGGTAACGGCAGAACCTTTGATGCAGTTTGACCATGAAGAAATGGTATCTTTTATCAGAAAGTGCAAGCCTAAGTTGGTGAACATAGGAAGAAACTCTTGCAGGAGAACTGTACTGCCAGAGCCTGCCCAAGAAGAAGTACGGCTACTCATTGCGGAACTGGAATCGTTTACTAAGGTGAACGTGAAAGATAATGCTTTGGAATGGTGCAAGTAACGACAGAGAAAGAAAGTTGGAGGAAACCTGTAATATGGTGGAATCCGACTTTTGCTTTTTAGGCAGAGTTATATAGCACCTACTTTATAATATACCATATACAGCTAATGACATTAAAAAGACTACCTTATTAAAGAATCACCTATATTCAGTTTGGCTGAAAGTCAAGAGAACAAATATATAAGGTACTTAGTGCAGAAAGCCCCCTCCCCATGCAGCCAGTAACCTAAAATATATAAGAGTGGCTGTCTTTACGGTCTACAACCCAAATTAGTCCCCCCTCTGTACATTGATATAAAAAGAATTATTAATCATTTAAACTTTTATCAATATGAATAATTTAGTTATCATGCCAACAGAGAAAAGAACTTTGAATTTAGGAGAGTATGCAGAAGAAGCTACTATAATTGTGGAAGAAACTGCAAAGCCTAGTATTACTTTTTTGGAAGCAAATACAGATTCTATCACACTGGAAGAACTTACAAACAAATGTGTTGTGCCTACTTGGGCTAACTTGGAATCAACCATTTCACACCAAGACTTTGTTTCTTGTGTGCATGAGGCTGCAAATTCATTCTATGCAGGTGAAAAGGTGAACTTTCCAGAAATAAGAGTTTCACACATAGTACGTGGCAGAATACCGTCCGCACTAGGTAAGAAAGCAAGTGAACTGTTAGAATGTGAAAAGACACAATTCTATCAAAGACTTGCATTTGCTTTTACTGTTCCGACCATTTTTGAAACAATAAGAGGGCAAAAACTTGAATTGTGCATAGGTGGGGTAAGAAATTACAGTGACTTAAATCTGTACCGTTCTTCCAAAGGCTTAGAAAAGTTTTCCGTCTTTATTGGCTGGAGAATGAAAATTTGTTCTAATCAGATTCTTACTGGTGAGGGTGTGAGATTCAACATGGAAGTAACCAATATTAGTGAACTTTACAGAAATGTACTGGAATTGCTTAACAGCTTCAATGCAGCCAAAGAAATACATTTGATGCAGACATTATCAGACACTTATCTATCTGAAACACAGTTTGCACAAGTGGTAGGCAGAATGAGAATGTACCAAGCACTTTCACCAGCAAGACAGAAAGCAATACCAAGACTTCTAATCACTGACAGCCAAATAAATAGTGTGTGCCGTGATTATTACACAAATGAAGTGTTTGGAGTGAAAGACAATGCCATATCTCTTTTTGATTTTCACAATTTACTCACACAGTCAAACAAAAATAGCTATATAGACAGCTATTTACAACGTGGGGTAAATGCTACAGAGGTAAGTGTTGGATTAAACAATGTATTACAAGGACTGGATAATAAATATTCTTGGTTCTTGGGCTAAACTAACTGAAAGGGCATCTATTTAATAGGTGTCCTTTCTTTTTTAACAACTTAAAAATACTACAACATGGAAGATGATGGAAAATTGATTTTATGGGGTACATTGGTAGTTATACTACTGATAATAATTGGTATTATCAATCCTTTTTTGCTGATACTGATTTTATCCATCTTTATTTATATACAATCATAGTTGCACTTTTTTATTGGAATGGGACAAAGTTTGAAATTTCTGTTATTATCATACCATTTTCAGAAATAGAGAATTTTGTCTCGTTCTCTAATATACAGTAACTTTCAAAAAACTGCAATGTAAGAGAAACTGCAAATAATGGTTATATATAAATCTGATAGGACATGCTTCCAAGCCAAACAGATTGCGATAACGTAATTAATTCCGCACTGGCGCAAGCGTAAGAAAATTATCTTTAAAAAAAGACATGATACGGCTTGTAGTTTATGGTATGTGCGATTTTGGGAACTGCTTATATGCCGTATCAATCTACTAATTATTTAGCTATGCTATAAAATAATTTCTGAATTATGCAAATATCTGCAAAGTGCTGAAATGCAGTCTGTTTTGATAATCCAAATTAAACATATAGCTTTGCAGTGTCCGTTTACAAAATCCCATTTATTTAATCATTTAAAATTTATCAGCTATGAGTAATCTTAAAACTTACTTCAAGAAAAGTGTGTCCGTATGTAAGAAAAGCTCTGCCTATATAAGAGCGATACCCGTTTTTGCAAAAGCACTATATCATGCAATGGTGGGTAATGGAAATTATAAGGTATCATTTACCAAAATAGGACGAAAATGGTACTGCAATGTTCCGGGTTTTCCCAAAGAGCTGTTTGAACATACTCTGATGGTTGGTGGTGCATCCAACTATCTTGAATATTACTCTCGTGGAGAAAATGAGATTGTGGCTACTATCAGAATTGCTAAAGAATGGGAAGATAAGTTTTATTGCGGAGTTAGATTATATAAGGTAAGTTCCACCTTAACGGGTGGTGCTTTCTATAAAGACCCAAGCGGAAATTTTGGTGAAGAACTTTGGCTTTGTCCCGTTACCCTATTCTTATTGGGCAAATACCCGAAACTAATCTTTATCTATAAGATTAACAAGAACTACCTGCATTGTCCCATCTGTATTGAGTGATTGAGCAAATTTATCCTCACAGATACCGCTATAATTGCAAATGAATCATTAATTTTGTGGTCTAATTAACTAAAAACACAATAGATATGGAAGATATGTTCTCTTTAGGCAATGTTGGATTGTGGAGAATGGCAAACAATGGCTATATATCACTAACTGGAGAGGTGGGTGAATTATTTATTGCCAAAATTTTAGGAACTATCATTCTTAAATTGAAATATAAAGATATTGTTTACGCAGTTTCAAAAAACGCAAATGAAAGATATTTTAGAGTACCAACCTCGGAAGGTGGATATTTCTTCTACTTTGACAGCTTTAATGAATTAAAAGAGACTATTGAAAAGAATAAATAACAATCTGATTTTTTTTAAAGTTCGCAGTATTTGCGGACTTTTTTTATACCCATTATGAAGATAGATACTTCTTTCATTCATTACTTAGTTAGGCAACAAACCCATATACCTTATAATCTCTAATAGAACTACATCTTTCAATCCGCAGAAACTACGGGTACTTTTTTCGGGAAGAAATCTTCTTATAGTCCCCATTCAAAAAAAGTACCTGCTTATGCTATTACAAAGAAAAGAAGCTGATATTACCTAATTATCTATTACAGATATGTTTTGGAACACTTGGAACTGCATTTATCAGCTTTTTATATGTCGCTATTCAAAACCTTTCACTAACTTTGCAACAATTTCAGAGGTCTTAATGCGTTAAGACACTGAAAGGACATATTTAACGAAAGGTGTTATTGAGATTATCTTCTATAATCAAATCTCGCAAATTTGAAAAGGCATGAAGATGATAGCAATAGCACCCCACCATTTGATATATACCTACCTTATATCCATAAGGGTCTTAGATATTGTCAAAATTGGTGTGGGTTGCTATTGTTTTATCCATGCCAAGGGCAATGCGAGAGCCTGATTATAGGATAAAGCAAATATAGTTCCCACACCTTATTTTTTATCTGTCTCTTTAGGGAATTAGAGAGCATAAATGAATCGTAATTATGTTTAAAGAGAACAGAAAATTAGTTGATTCTTGGACTTTTGATTGGTTTAACCAAAGAACAGGACAGCAATTAATAAGAATGAAACTCTATGAATGTTCGGGATTTTTAGCAACGAGCAAATATGTAATAGAATTTGAGAATAAATGCGGCTTTGTTTTCCATTCAGAGAATTATGTAAGTGTTAGTGACAGTTTGCTAATGGGTTATTTTTTTGAAATACACATGGCAATCATTATGGATAAGTACATACTTGGAGAAGATGAGGGATTTTGTTTTAACCAAATCAAGAAAGCGGACTTTGAAGTAATGAATAGTTTATATTGGTCTGAATTTAATGAAACATATCCGAATGGAAACGGATGGAACTTTAATCCACGCACTAAAAACTATTTCGCTTTTTTTCATGGTGAGTATGATTGTGAGAAAAGACAGCATGATATTATCAAGGCACTCAATATTACTGCATGGGGACAAAATGGTACAGATTTTATAAATCTGAAAATTAGCAATAAATCAGCCTTTCTTGAAAGCGAAAACGGAAAGAAAATATATGAGTTTGAAAATTCAGACCATATATTATTTTTAGCGGAACATAGCTATTATCTAAAACAAAGAATGTCCATAAACGGATATTCATTACTGCAATCATATTACAAATAGAAAGGCACAAGTGTAATACCATCATTTAATTGTGCTGTATTTATATATAAACAATTTACTATCAGATAAATAGCATGAAATATATATTATTTTGTTTTATTGCATTAAATATAATAGCGTGTACATCACAAAAGGAAAGTTATACGCAAGAACAATTATATGAGAAAATGTCTTCAGGAGTAGTGCTTGTTCAGAATACATATAACTATAAAGTTTCTAACGAGAAGTACAGTTCTTATTATATACTAACTACAAGAGATAGATACACTTGCCATAAATATGATTACCAAACGTATGATAGCATAAAAGAAAATTATAATAATACAATATATGGAACTGGATTTTTCTTAAATAACAAACAGACTATAATAACAAATAGCCATGTTATTAATCCTACAATAGATACAGTACAGCTATGCAATTCCATTAAGGCACATCTTATTAATGAAATAGAAAAACATACAAAGCTCTTAGATGTAAATATAGAACTTAAGTCTTACTGTATTAATAAGTTGTATAATAATGAGAGTTTATCTAACTTAGAAAGAGAGTTCTTCAATAAATGCGATGAATATATCAAAACTCAACGAGATATTTCTACTGAATTATTGAAAGAGCTACAAGATGAAGATTTTGAGAAGAATTATAAAATTCGTATTGATGCACAAATAGGAGTTGCTTTGAACGGAAATAAAATATCATCAAATAAAGATTTTGAGAAAGTCACTGTAATAAAAGATGTTCCGAATTACGATTTAGGAATAATAGCACCATTTGGAATTACTTCCTATGTGTTTAGTAATTCTGATGAAAATTATAAGAATAGATATGTTTTCAAATTACCAAATGAAACGAATAATAGTAAGAGTAATGAAGAACTTAAATTATATATGATTGGTTTTAATAGAGGTCCCAATTTAGCCCTAACTAATGAAGGAATAAAGGCTCAAATAACCCAAGGAAATATCAGCCAAAACACTGATAGCATTAAGATAATGTACTCAATACCTGCTCTACAAGGTTCAAGTGGTAGCCCAGTTGTTAATCAATACGGAGAATTGGTAGCTGTAAATTTTGCAGGGATAAGTACTACGCAAGGATTTAACTACGGAATCAAGGCAGAACGTCTAAAAGAAATTTTAAATGATACGGGCATTCAAGAACGTATTAATGCCGTAAACAGACAAGAATGATAAGCAATGAAAAATTTTATTATCCTTTTAATTAGCATAGCTACATTTATAGCCTGCACCAAACAAAAAGCGGAACAAGTTTCTACCATAGACAGCACTTTACAAGTAAGTGTTGATTCTATCCTGCAAAACAAGCTATCCGAACTTAATGCTACGGTAGGGCAAGTTATTATAATGGAAGTACGGACGGGAGAAATTAAAGTTTCTGTTGGTTCTGATTCTATTCTGCAAGAATCGGGATTGGTACGTACCGCTTCACTTTTGGCAGTATTGGAAACAAAGGCAGTCAAACTATCCGATACGATAGATGTTGGTAATGGCATTTTAGCCATTGGTAAAGATACATTGTACGACCATAATTGGCATAGGGGTGGATATGGGAAAATCACAGTGGAACAAGGCTTCGAACTTGCATCCAATATCGCCACCTACAAAGTAGCGAGAAAGGCATTTGAGAACGGACAAGCCTTTTCGGAAGCACTTGCAAAGTATGGTTATCAAGTGAAAGACACAAGTCTTGTTTATAATCCTTTGGGATATGGCATTCTCACCACTCCATTACAGAACTTGACTTTCTTTAATCGCATAGCTAAAAGCAAGACTGCCATTAAAGAAGCATTGGAATACTCTGTTTCTGATGGATTAGCCAAGCCTGCCCAATCAGATAGAGTAAAAGTAGCTGGAGCAACGGGAACAATTCAACTTCCGAACGGTGAATATGCAGTAGAATTTTGCGGTTACTTTCCTGCCGATAATCCGAAATACAGTGTTATCGTTACCATTAATAAGACAGAATTGCCTGCAAGTGGTGGACTGATGGCAGGTGATGTCTTTAGGCATATTGTTGATATTATGAATGAAAGATAATGAGAAGATTGCTATTTATCATTATTGGACTACTTAGTTTAGCAGCTTGCAAAACAGACAAAACATCTGTTCCGCAAGAATTTGAGTGCTTTAATCAGCCACATATCTATATAAAGTACAAACAACCGATAAACGGATATACAGTAAAGGTAATGTGGCTGCAATATGGTGAGGTAGGTAATGCTCTATTCTGTTTAGAGAAACAAGGAGTACAATATTACTACTTTGCGGAGAAATGGACTGATAAGATTCTGTATGATAAAGATAACACATATCCGAACAACACCGTTATAGAGTTGGACTACACGGCTAAATTAGAAAGTGAAGAATACCTTTCGGATGATTCTCCTTTCTTCTTTTCAGATGTTGATTTTGACGGAGAAGAGGAGTTCATTATCAACCGCTATAAAAGTGGTTCAAGGGATTCCAATGCCTATGATGTGTACGATGTCAGCCCATACGGTTACTTTATACAGAAAACAGAAGCACCATTTACAGAGTTGGAAAACGGACAATGTAAGTTTGATTCAGAGAACAAGACCATTACTGTTTACGGCTCTAATGGATGGAACAATACTATCAATCATACCTACCAACTAAAAGGAAATAAATTTGAATTAGTACAATCAGAATAACTATTTAAATATCAAACAGAAATGAAAACATTTAGATTAATTGGAATGGCTTTATTAGCCGTAGTAATGAGCGTGAATTTTGCTTCTTGCAGCAATGATGACGAAGAAGAAAGCAACGGTGGTAAATCAACGCAAGAACTGTTACAAGGGGTATGGTATGATGCTTATACTGATGGTTATCCCTATTTTATAGTTGAGAAAGGCTATTGCTATTTTTCAAATCAACCATCAACTGTATATTATGGAGAGAAGTACAAGTACACTTTTGATTCTAAAAACAACATGCTGATGTGCTATGGATATGATGAAGAAAGTGACACCTACGATAATGAGCCTTGGTATATAAGGGTTAAATCTGTATCAGATACCAAACTTATTATAGAACTCTTGAATGACGACAATCAGACCGTTGATGATACAAGAGATTGTGTAAGACAATAGCAGACCACTACTTGACAGACAAAAAGCCAACCTACCCATTTGAAGTATGCACCTCAAACAACGGACAAGTTGGCTTTTTCAGTTCTGAACACTTAATCATTAACATCTTTTCTTGGACTTCATTATAGGAACAAGTCCAATAGTAGAGAAATAGTTTCGCATTATCTCTCTGTTACCAATTGGTTTCTTTATCAATTTCTTCATAGCTATAAATTTTAGAGTTTCACATATACAACTATAATCAGACTAACAGAGAAAACCAAATAATCAAAGTATATTTTCAGCAGGTAGATTTTTGAGAAGAAACAACTTTCTATACTCATTACTGATTTTACTACCGCTACTCTATTATATATTGGAAATACAGTATATGAATACTTTTTAAGTAAAGAGAAAGCTACACTATACCATTATATACCATATCATTAGATAGATAAAAAACTGATAGTCAAAAGCAAAACTATTAGAAAGAATCATTGCATAACAGCTTGATATTTACTAATTTTGTGGTGCAGTTCAAGGCTGCAAAGAGATTATTAATTTATTGTTAAATACTTCTTGTTTTATCTCTGAGTTAAACCGAGAGTTAAACCAGCAAAGAAAAGCGAGACTAAAGTTTTCTATAAGCGGCAGTAGCTCAGTTGGTTGCCTTTAATCCGCAGGATTAAAGGACAGCAGCTTCCCAAGCTGAGGGTCGCGGGTTCGAGTCCCGTTTGCCGCTCCAAAGAGAATTCTGATAGTCAGGTAGTTGGCTATCAGAATTCTCTTTTTTAGCACTATTTGAGGAAGATGAATACAGGTGGTTTGAACATCATTATGTAAATTGATTGAGCAGTATATGGTTAATGAGAAATATGGGAACAGATTTGTTTATAAATGCCCATGCAGTATATTCATACGCTAAAGTATCGGCACTTACACGAATTGCATCTGCATTGCTGCTTTCTATAACGATTTTCCTTGGTTGGATTGATGTGTACATCCGATAATGAAAAGACAGGAGAAATATGAAAACGTTATTTTCATAATCTCAAATTATATGTGAAGAAACAATGTCTTTACAAAAGTAATAAAAAGTGCAATCCATCAATAATCAGAATTGCACTTTTATTTTTCACTAATTTATATTCTTAATTTTCTTTTTTGAGGGATATCCAAAGATACAAAAAAACTATCTGATTAGCAATAATTTAACTTGAATAGATTGTATAATTTTGTACTATTGAAAGAATATCCCTAAACATATTGGATTTACTGGGTGCAGATATAGAGAAAGTTCTTATTTTTTGATAATCAGTCAGAAGCTTCTTTATTAATCGGTGCAAAAATGCCAAGTACACACATTACAACTCCAGCTCAACCACAAATATCCATTTCCCTATTTTTAAATTCCCAGACACAGCCAGATCAATAGCCGCTTCGTTATTTTTTGTCTTGTCAGTCAAGCCGACACATAAGGTATACTTTCCCTGCAATTCTGCCGGAATATTAAACCGACTCAAATAATTGTATGATATTCCCTTCAACCATTCGGAAGGTTCTGCTTCCGGTTCTGTATAAAGAAATACAATTTCCTTTTTTTCATTCATCAAAACAAAACTAACCTGATATTTATAATTCCAATTGGGATGATTATTAGGCAATACACCCACACCATAGTTTTTCCATGAATGAAACAAAGTCAACGTTTTGTGGTCTTGCTCCACCTTTATATAGTCCGGATAAAGACGATAACCGCCTAAAGTTATAAAACGCTGAACTTGGTCCGGCAGCTCTTCTATCCAGAATTTACACTGTAAAGGCACACGCAAATCCAGCGTGTTACAATGGCTGTCCAAAGCATCAGTTACAGAAACGGTAAAAGCTTCTTTGAAATCGTTCATGGCAAAACGTTTGTCTCCTTGGAAATGCTTGTATTTTGAGTTATCACCATCTTGTGCGTTAAACCACCAGCATCCCTCACCAATAAGAGCTCTTTTTGGGAAAAGTTCGTCATGCACCATCGCACGTTCTTCATTAGAAAACCAAAAACTGCCTATACCATCCCTGCGAGGAAGAAACCCAAGCTTGTCATATACTAGCGGCTTGGAAAACCTGTAGTCACTCTGCGAAAGATTCATTACCGTAAGCACTTTTTTGAAGTGCCTTGCATACGATTCGGTTATCTGTCGGATAACGCTTTCCAGATTATCTTGCTTTTCGAGTACCAGTCCATGTCCTTCTCCCCATCTTCCCAATCCATATGCATCAATATAATCTACCTCATCCGGATTGTCATATTCCTTTGCAAAAGCCTCTATGAACTTGTCCAGCTTTTCAAGGAATACTGGATTATCATAATAAGGCTGGGTTTTGCCTTCATCGTCTATTGGACTTTCTGTGGCTCCGGCTTCGTACACATAGGACGGTACTCCGTCTACACCATGAAAGAACACCCTGAAGGCCAGTTTAAGCCCTTTGTCTTTGGCTTTTTGTATATACCATTTATACCGTTCATTGTAAATCCATGCATATTTGCCCTCCTCGGGTTCCAAATCTTTCCACAGCATTCTGATGTACAGAATATTGGAATAATCAGCTGCTTTGCATTCTTCCATCTGTTTCCAAAAAACTTCGGGAGTATAGATGTTGCTTTTATTGTGGCGTGTTCCCTGAAAAGACCAGCCTTCTTCGTACATCATCCATCCCATGGCAGGATTTTTCAGTACGGTGGTCAAATCCGGGCTATAGTTTACCCATTTGTTCATTTGGGCTTGAAGTGAGGCGGATCCCAATAGGTGCATGCTGCACAAAAGGATTGCGGTTAGGCGTAAAATGGAAATACTTTTCATGGTTAGAATTAATATTATTAAAAATGTATTTTATAAAATCATTACAAAAGGTTTCTCTATAAAAAAGAAACGTAAAGATAAAGAAAATATTGTATTTCTTCACCTTTACGCTTCAAAAACAAATTTTAGTTTCTCTTTTTTTAAAGAAGTCAGGTAAAAGAACTTAGTTTCCGTATCCCGGATTTTGTTCTATTTTTCCTTGCCCTTCGTTGATAACATACTGAGGAAGAGGAATACGCTGGTAGTGTTCGTTAGCCAAAGTGGTTTTCCCGGCATATTGGGCCTTTTTCTTCATGGCTTCCACATAGGAGCCGTCTCGGATCAGGTCCTGGCGTCGTACTCCCTCAAATACAAATTCATGTGCGCGTTCCATGAGTAGCTTGTCTAGGAAATCACGCGGACCGGTAAAGTCATTCATCTTGTAGGCTTCTAACCCTGCGCGGGTTCTAACCTGATTCAGATAGCCTAAAGCCTCCTCGGTGATTGCGTTGCCATTTCTTACAATGGCTTCTGCATATAGGGTCAGTACGTCCGCATAGCGGTAGATGATGTAGTCCGTTTCCGAGTTTTGACCCAATGTTCCTGCAAAGTCCAGATAATCGTATTTGCATGGGGGGGCACCGTAATACAGAAGATTGCTGGTTGCCTTTCTGTCTTCTGTTTCGTTGTGGAGTTGACCATTGGCATTGGTATATTCATAAATTAAAGTTTCCTTACGCTTGTCCCCTTTTTCAAAAGTGTGCATGAAATCCCATGAAACTTTCCATCCGTTCCACTTGGTCAACTTATCAGTGCCTGGATAGTCATTGGGCAATACATGCGCATGCCATAGATGTTCTTGTGTACCGCGTTGGCAGTTTACAGCCCAGATTGTTTCGTTGTGCTTCTCGTTCTTTAGAGTAAACAAGTCCCGGTAGTCCGGTATCAGATTATAACCGTATTTGTCTTTGTTCCGGATGAATTCCTGACCGATTGTTACGGCCTTGTCCCATTGCTGTGTCTGCATATAGAACTTCATTAGTACGGTATTGCATAACCCTCTGGTAAAGCGACCGTATTCTGCGTTTCCTTTTTCATAACTATAAGGCAAGACATTGGAAGCTTGGGTCAATTCGTTTACAATGAATTCTTTCATCTCCTCTTCTGTAGCGCGAGGGACGATTTTTTCTTCCAGCGGGTTTTTCAATGTTTCCACATCTACCAAAGGCACCGGTCCGAAGAAGTCATACAGACAGAATGCCAGCCATCCGCGTGCGCAATGCATTTCTGCCAGACATTGTTCTTTCACATCTGGGTCAATGTTCATTTGTTCCAAGCGGTCTATGGTCATGGTCATTTTTCCCAAGAACTGATACCATCTCCACTGATTGTCTGCAATACTGTTGCAGTTATGGTTTCCTGTAAAACTCAGATACAGTACCGACTCCCATCCTCGCCAAGAGCATTCACCATAATCAGAAAGCAGGTCTGATACTAACGGTATTCCGTTAGCGACATTAAACATTCCACCATAGCCGTTGGATTGAAACACTCCATATCCGTTGGCTGTAACCATAGCCTCTGCGTCTGCTTCTGTTTGGGGAAACATGCCGGCGTTGATTGAGTCATAGATTTCCGATTCTAGCTGGCAACTGTTGAATCCTGTTAAGGAAGCAGCTATAAGCCCTCCCATCAGGCAATATTTAATTTTTGTTTTCATTGATTCATTATATTAGAAAGTTATATCTACACCAAGACTAAAACTTGTTACATTAGGATAAGCATATGAGTTTCCGTTGTCTGTTTCAGGGTCCAGACCAGTCCAGTTTGTAAGTACAAACGGGTTGTTTACATCAGCATATACACGGATGTTGTTCAGGATTTTATTGGAAACAGGAATGGTATAGCCCAAGGTGATGTTGCGACAGCGGAGATATGATATCTTCTTTATGAAATAATCTCCGGCTCCATCTGGTCCAACCCCTGTGATATTGGCGTATTTCGCATGTTGGTTGTCGTGCCTCCAAGTGTCCTTGAATCCTTGTGAGGAGTTACGTCCTTGTGTAAAGCCATATCCCATGGTAGTCCAGTCATCGTAGTAGCTGGCTCCTTTTAAAGCATTCACCTCACCATATAAATAGATATTTAAATCAAAGTTTTTATATCTTACTGTGTTGTTGAAACCGAATAGGAATGCAGGGTCCTTAGAGCCGAGCAGCACCTTGTCATGATCATCTAATACACCGTTTTTATCCAAATCTTTCATTTTGATTTGACCGGGCATCAAGGTGGGCTGATGTTTTGGTCTTTCTTCTCCGGGTTGCATCAGTCCGTCAGATACGAAACTGTACATGGATCGGATCCAGTCATCTTCCTTTTGATATGCAGCCGGTTTCCAATTCGGGTCACGTTCCTTCCAGCGGTCGCGATACAGAGACAGCGTCAGGTCTGTTGTCCAAGTCCAGTCGCGGTTGTCTATGTTTACGGTGTTCAGTGTCATTTCAAATCCCTGGCTTTTCGTTTCACCTATATTGGAGGCTATGGAAGTTACCTCATTGTAGGAAGGCAATGATTTTTCCTTTACAAGCAGATCGGAGATGGTGCGGTTGAAATATTCCATACTCAATGAGATGCGGTTATTGATGAATCCCAAATCCAAACCTACATTGAATTCTTTGGTGGTTTCCCAAGTTAGGTTAGGGTTGCCCAACTGTGAAGCAAGTACACCGGTATGTATGGTATTGCCGAACACATTGTTATATCCTGTGTTGTACAGGTTCATTGTACGGTTGCCCACATTTGAGTTACCTGTCTGTCCATAACTAATACGCAACTTGCCGTTGGATACCACGTCATTCAAACTTGCCATAAATGGCTCGTCGCTGAATCTCCAGCCTGCGGATACGGAAGGGAAGAAGCCCCAGCGATTGTCTGGGTCAAAGTTGGAAGCTCCGTCGGCACGCATGGTCAAAGTCAGTAGATAGCGGCTCAGATAGGAGTAGTTGATACGGCCGAAATAGGAACCTAATGACGTTTTTGAAGCTCCCGAACCTACAGACGGCTTGGCGAAATTGCCTGCTCCTAGATTATTGTAGAGGAATCCGTCTGTAATGAAATCCTGATTACCTGCGGAAACCCATTCACTGTTAAACTGCTGGAATGAATAGCCTGCCAGTACAGTCAGACTATGATTCCCGAAATCCTTCATATAAGTAGCAGTAAGGTCCATCAGGTAGTCATTGTTGTCGGACTGGGAGATACTGGCCTGTCCGTTGGCCTGCTCACCATACATGGTGGTCTTAGGAAGATACTGTTTGCGCTTCTCGTATTGGCGGTCTATCCCGAAGTTTGCTTTTAGGATGAGTCCCTTAACAGGCTCTATTTGTAGGTATGCGGAAGCAAGGATGCGGTCTTTGGTGGTCTTGTCCGTGATTTCCAATAGAGAAACAGGGTTAGGCAGCTGAGTAAAATAAGGATTTACAGAGTATTTGCCGTTTTCATCATATACAGGAAGGGTTGGATTGAACATCGCGGCAGAAGAAAGGATACCTGCATTTTCAAAAGTTCCAGTTCCTAACGGTACATTGTCCAACGAATTGCGGCTGATGTTCAGTGATATTCCTGCCTTTGCGTATTTGGACAAGGTTTGGTCTAAATTGATTTTGGCAGTGACACGGTCCATATTGTTGTTTTTTACCACGCCCGATTGTCCCATATATCCCAAGGAAGCCATATATTGTGTAGTTTTTGAACCTCCGTTGACTGATACGTTATGAGAATGCATCATACCGGTTCGACTCACTTCATCAAACCAGTCCGTGTTTTGTGCATTGGCTATCTGGTCTGGTGAATAAGTAGGGTGGTATTCGGGTGCTTCATGACCAGCACCTAAATCCACGTAGTTTTCATATATTCCCAATCCGTTGGTCATCAGGTAGTCTTCGTAAGTGAATCGGTTGTAATACTCCATGTATTCGGGACCGTTTAAAGCTTTATAGCCGTTTTTCATAGTCTGGACCGAGACATTTCCCGAGTAACGCACCTGTGCCTTTTGTTCCTTGCCTCGCTTGGTGGTTACAATGATAACACCATGACCTGCACGGGAACCGTAGATAGCAGTAGAACTCGCATCCTTCAGTACTTCGATAGATTCGATGTCATTAGGATTGATTGAAGACAACACATTGTCTGTTGTGCCCGCATTATATCTGTTCCCGGATCCTAATGAACTTCCCGAAGATACAGGAATACCATCGATGATAATCAACGGATCATTTCCTGCACCGGTTGAAGCTGCACCACGGATGCGGAAAGTGGATCCACCACCTACCTGTGCACTGCTTTGTGTTACTTGCAGACCGGCAGCCTTTCCAGCCAGCGCATGGCTGACCGTAGAATAAGTATTGACAGGTGTTTCATCCATTTTTACGGAAGAAATGGCACCGGTAAGGTCTCTTTTCTTCTGGACTCCATAGCCCACTACTACCACTTCATCCAGCAATTCGGTATTTTCCTTTAAAGTTATTTTCAGTGTTTTCCCATCATATTGTACCACTTGTGTTTGATAACCTACATAGGAAATTTCAATCATGTCTCCAGTTTTCACTTCATTCAATGTAAAATTACCGTCGAAATCAGTAATTGTACCATTGCTGGTTCCCTTTACTATAACCGATGCTCCGATTACCGTTTCACCTTTTTGGTCTACAACTTGTCCCACACAGGTGTTGTCTTGTTGTGTGGAATACATTTTTGTAACGACCTTATGAGGTGCTGCCTGAAGATATCCGGTAGAAAGACCGGATAAAAGTAGCATAGCACTGACTAGATTCAGTCGATTTTTTTTCATAGATTTAATATTAAAGATGTATTTAAAATGATTTGATTTCAATTTTATATGTCTTGATGGTGAAGTTGAATATTTACATAATATATATTAAGTTGATAGGTTAATAAACTAGTTCTTTTTTAAAGGTTATTTTAAGTTTGCAGTGCAAATATATAATTATTATCATAGAAACAAGCATATTTGATAAGATTTCTTATAAGAAGCTCTAACGTTTGCGTAAACGGCAAGAAGCAGATATAGCCAAAAGATTAAAAAGCGACGGTTTATGAGGGGCGTTTTTTTATGTTTAGAGAGTAGTATGTGACAAAGAATAGTTTTCCGATTGCATATATTAAAAAAACATTTCGAAAAAACAAAGAAGTTTGGGTAGTGTTTGGTGAAATGTATTCGCAGAAATCGACTAAGAATAATTTTAGAGTGGAAGTACTGAGTCTGCTGATGAATCCGACACTGGATATTATTGCATTGATGCCGTATTGCAGGTACGATCACGCAATCAAAAGTACGTTTAAATATGTGGCAATTGAAAGCGGAACCATAGGTCTTTTTAAATCGTTTCGGGTATGCTCTGTTCTTGAAAATCCTTTATGAGAATGCAGCAAATACTTACGTAGGCTTCAAATTGTTTACCGGGTAGGTTGAGTTTTATAACAAAAGGACAGCTGCAAATGTAAGAATTGAGTGAAATACGAAATTTGTCACAATCGAAGGGATATCGTATGATGCCGGAATTGATAATCAAGAAATACGATGCAAAATAATATTTGTCACATCGTATTTCTTGATAAAGATAAATACTGTTAATTACGATAAAAATGAAATTTGTTAATCAATAAAACTCTATTTCCATCATTCAATGCATTTATTATAGTGTCAGGTAATAATTCATAATCTTTACACTTATTTTTTAGCTCTTGGCTGATTACACTTACAATAGTTCCTTTATTATCAGAAAATATAGGTTCTATTATATCGTATATAGAAGAGGTTTTTGTAAATTTTTTGGCTCCACATTTATTATTGAATGGATTAAATATAATAGTGTATTGATTGTGTCCATCTTCAATAAGTCCTATCCAAAGACTATCGGTAACGCTGATCGGATTGTTAACAAAATGCAAGTAATCAATAGAATGGTTATTTTGGTTAAAGGCTATATAATCAATTTTTGCTATTTGAGGAACAGATTTATCCAAAAAATCAAAAACGATAAAAGTTTGAACTTTTCCATTTTCATCTAATATTGCTAAGGAATCTGAAGGTGAACGATAAAAACATAACCCTAAATTGCTGTTCCTGAAAATACCACATGTTGTATACCCCCCTACATAGCCTTCCTGGTAAGGCCTTGAATTCCATATTGGATTCATTAACGAATCTGTATAAATCAAGCTAGGAATCTGCGTGCCGTCAGGTGTTATGTTAAATATGAAATTACCATTCTTTAGTCGCTTAATAGCATCTGCAAAAAAAGGAATTTTCCGTTCACCTATAAGATTCCCGGATTCATTGTAATGGATAACTTTTTTTGAATTTGTATCCAACACATATACCCCAGTTTCGTCTATGTCCATATCCCAGGGAAAAACATATTCTCCTGGACCTTGTCCTATACGACCATATTTAGTATCAGGTGTACCATCTTTTTTAAAAGATACAACAGTCCGTAATGAACTTTTATCTAGGATATAGTATTTATTATTGTATTCTATTATTTTGTCAATATAGGAGAACATTATGTTGTTCTTTTCGTTTAGAATTACAAATGATGTATCTGAAATGTGACTGGTAATGGAATCGTAATAAGTTTTATCAAGAGGTATTTCTACTTTATTTATATCACAACTTAAAGGAACGGTTGTTTCAATGGAATTTTTATTCCCAAAGCAAGCTGATAATAGTCCCAGTAAAAATATCTGTATAATTTTGTTTTTCATTTTTTTCTTCAAAAAATAATCTGAGTCATTGCATGAGAGTTAATGAAACGATATACTTTTATGTCCATTGCTAAGACATTTTTTTTCTCTAGATCCTATATTGAAAGATACCGCTTTCGTTACTTGCTAAAACTTCAGTTGAATTACCTTGATAAATGTTTATATTAATTATTAAAAGTAAAGTAATTAGAATTGCAATCGTTTTCATATGTCATTATATTTAAAGTTTATATATAAGCAAATTTAAGGAATAATCTGTTACGTTGTTTTCAGTAATAGGACTTTAACTAAATTTCTTTTAGTTTTTTTTGACAACCTCAATAACATACTCTTTCGGATTGGCTATCAGTCATGCGTCTTTCTTTTGTTCTTTCAGAATGTTTGTGTCAATGACCCTGTATTACAATATTGTTTTAAATGTGTTGTATGTTGGTCTATATATAGTTTATTCTGTGCATTTTTTATGCATAAGATTTTTCTTTAAAATATTTGTTATAGCTTTGCTATCACAAATAACTGAATGTGTTTTTATTTTTAGATTCATTAAACTGGGATGTTGTAAGGCATCTTGATAAGTAAAGCAGTTTGTATTGAAAAAGGCAGGATTGGTGAATCCCGTCTTTTTATGTATCTTTTTGTTATAAGAATAGCCTCTGCTTGTAAAGGTAGAGGCTATTCTTTATTCAAAGAGACGCAAAATATATTATTTCAGTATTTCACCTTTTTCATTGAAGAACACCGTACTTTCAGTTCCTTCCTTGTCTGTCAGAACAACCTGATAGGTCTTGCTGCCATCCTCTGCCACTTCCACCGCCGCTTCCTTGACGGTTGATTCCGCAAAATTTTTGGCGATTGCTTCCGTTACCGCTGCCGGAAGGTCTTTCACTTCAATAGGGGTAAAGTCATTTACTGCCATGACTGTTTCAACACCTGAGGTTAAATTTTCGGCAAATGCCACTGTTGTTCCTAATCCCATTACCAATGCTACTGCAACAAAAAATTTTTTCATAATCTTATATTTTTAATGGTTGTTGTTTTACGATAATAATAAAACAATTTTTATGCCAAAAGAATATTTGATCTGATTATCAGTTGGTTAATATTTTACTAATTATATGTGAAATGGAAAAAATCCTCATATAGTGTGGGATGATGTAGAAATGTTCCACATTGATATCTTTCTTCCATTAAGCTCTTTCGCACCCTTGCAGAAAAATGGATAAAATCAGATACCGTCTTGTATATAACCGCCAGAACACACTAAACAGGCAGGGCACGGCTCTTGTACAGGTTGAAGCCTATTTGAACCAAAGGAAAATCTACCTGAAGACCAATGTTTACCTCAAACCGGAGTGCTGGAGCCGTGAGGGGGCACAAGTCATTAACCACCCCCAATCTAACGAACTCAATGCAATGTTCTATGAATACATCCTGTATCTGCAAGGCATAGAGTTGGGGTATTGGAAGCGCGGAATACCTGCCACACTCTCACTACTGAAGGATGCTGTCAAGAAGAAAAGTGCCGTGAATGTCAGCTTCTCCACTTTCGCCAAATCAGTCATTGACAATTCGGATAAGAAACAGTACACTAAAGACAACCTGCACTCGACACTGGCGGTCCTGCATGATTTCCGTTCCGGATTGGACTTCAAGGATATTACCTATACATTCCTTCGTGATTTTGAGCAATACTTAAGGGAAAAGGGCAATGCGGACAATACGATAGCCAAGCACATGAGACAGCTCCGTACCTTGGTCAATGAGGCAATCAACCAGGGATATATGCACGCGGATGCTTATCCGTTCAGAAATTAGAGATGGTTTTACCGTTTAGATCCAATACAAGTTCCTTCCCTTTTGCCACCTCAACCGGCTTCTCCAGAATAATGTCATCAGACAATGTAAAGCTACCTCCGTTCTGGGTGGCTTCATCAAGAGCATCCGCACCAAAGAATTTCACGATACGGGAAACTGAAATTTCCTGCCCGTTGTTATCTATAAGAGTCACTTTCAGAACGGCCTTTTCTCCACTTATTCCTTTCTTGTTGATTTTGACTGTCGTTCCGGTACATTTCCCATCCGTAAATACAGGTTCCTTAATTTCCACATCCTTATTTTCAGCACGGGTCACAATGTCTATATCTGTAGTACCGTCCTCGCTTCTCAATTCCGCAACCAAAGCCTTATAATTTTCTGTTGTCAAACCAATAAATTCAATATCAATTGTATTACTAACGGAAGTTACCGAGAAAATATCGCAACCATCCTTGAACTTGACAGATAATATTTTGGTACGTGGTACGGTCAGCTTGGTCTTTCCGTCAGCCAGAGTGAATATGACATTATCAGGATCATTTGTGTAGTCCACTCCGTTTTCCGCAAATACCGCATCACCCCTGTCGCCTTTCTCCCCTGTCGCCTTTCTCCCTGTCGATTTCCAGTTTTTGCCGCCATCCGTTGAGATTTCCCATTCATTTGTCGTGGCGTTGATTTGAACTTGGGGGGCAATGGCATCGTCCCCTTTGGCTCCTTGCGCCTTTATTTTTGTATCAGTCATACCTATCCGCCAATTACCGTTCTCGCCGATATGAGGTGTGATGCCGTCAGATTTACTTTATGATGTAAGAAAACATCATACTATCCCTTCTCATTTGGAGAATCCATATATCCCGATTTACAAGACGAACATAACGCTTTTTAAACTAATGTTATCAGATATTTATTAAATAATTGGTGCAAAATTAACTAAAAAATGATGCTGGCCTGTAATATAATTTTTTACATTCCAGACCGGTTCAATATATTTATATTCTTCTTTGGTAAATCGTTTTTTATTCTTATTTTGCAGAGTCTTTTTTATTGACATATCGTGACAATGGATTTTAGTGTTTTGGCAGCGATGGTGCAAGTGGATAGGATTTTTAAGTGTGTATTTTATAATCAATCAGATAAACAATAGGCAGAATGGAATTAAATGACTGGTTGGCTATAACTGGGGCTTTAAGGGATTGGAAGCTGTCCGCTGGGGTTCATATTCTGTGTAAACCGCAAAACGCACGGAAGGAGAATACGTCTGCCGATTCGGTGGAGAATGAGAACGAGCGGAAGCAGGTTGACTGGTTGGAAAAGCGTATAGTCCAGTGTACTGCCAAGAGTGTAGAAAGGACAGCACTCGTAAGTCGGTCAACATCGTATATGGCTCTATCATCTCTTTGAATGAACTGATTGCAACCAATGGCAACTACGTGATTAATTTTCGGATTTATGATACAAGAAAACCGTCTGACAGCCCGACCAGGAAAGTTTTGTTACTGGCTGACGGTCACGTAGAAGGTGATTTCAGCAAGAATAGAAAGAAGGAAACTGCAACCAAAGACTGTACGGAGGTGAAAGCCGACAAGGAAACCACTTCCGATATCCATGAGGAAAAACGGTCAGAATCATAAAGGATAAAAAAGAATCCACTTTGCTTAAACAAAAAGGCTTTACCTGTGTTTGTGTAACTGTTTTGTTTGTCGTTGTGCTGATAGTAAAACATTGGCGCAACAGACAATCTTCATCATAAGACTTTAAATTTATAAATTGGACTGCCCCGGCTCGTGATGAGTCGGGTTTTTCTTGTCTTTTACCGGCTGTTTTTATAACCTTATTTTTGAAATAAAAAAAGATGGCTATACATGAAAAAGCGACCGTTGAACTCCAGGTGAATGGGGAGCAGGCTAGAAAAGAGATGCAATTGATGGAACAACATGCGCTCTCTTTAAAAGCCAGAATTGTTGAAGCCCAAAATGCGGGTGATACCAAAAAAGTCAAGCAGTTACAAAAAGAACTGAAAGAGACCAATACAACATTGCGTGCTATGAGGGATAACGCTCGGAATATTGATGCGGCTATGAACAATATTGGTTTGGCCACTCCAAAAGAACTTCGACGGCTGTTGAAAGATATCAATGCTAAGTTGAACTCCGGTCACATAGCCCGAGGTTCTGAAGAATGGAAGAAGTACCAGGCACAACTCAAGTTGGTCAATGCGGAGATTCGTAAAGTAAATGATGAAATTAAAGAATCTGAGGGGTGGTTGACGCGTTTTAATAATGGATTTGCCAAATGGGGGGCGTTGGCGGCATCCGGTATAGCTGCCATTACCGGTATATCCATGACGTTGAACAAAATGCGCAAAGACCGTGATGATAAAGAGGCGTCGGCAGCCAATCTGAAGGCTCTTACCGGGTTGGATGATGTATCCATTCAGTGGCTTGCCCGACAGGCCGAGATATTGTCTACTTCGATGCACAAGTCTGGACTTCGGGTTACTCAGTCCAGTAAAGAGATTCTTGAGGCATATATGTTGGTAGGGTCTGCCAAACCGGATTTGTTGGGTAATAAAGAGGCGTTGAATGCCGTGACCATTGAGGCGATGCGTTTGTCCAAGGCTGCCAAGATGGATTTAAAAGAAGCGGTTGATGCGGTTACGTTATCAATGAACCAATATGGGGCATCTGCAGACCAGGCGGCTGTTTATACCAATGTGATGGCGGCAGGTTCCAAATACGGTTCCGCAGCCGTGCAGAGCATTACGTCTGCCGTTGTTAAGGCAGGTGTGTCCGCATCCGCAGCAGGTGTGCCTATTGAGCAATTGGTCGGTAGTATCGAGACGTTGGCCGAAAAAGGTATCAAAGATGAAGTGGCGGGTACTGGATTGAAGATGTTCTTTCTGCGTTTGCAAACAGGGGCTGATGAAACGAATCCCAAAATAGTAGGGCTTCAGACTGCCCTGCAGAACCTGCAAAAGTTGTCGGTTGACGAAGTGGTTAAGCGCTTCGGAGCGGAAACCTATACTGTAGCACAGACCTTGATAGACGGTGCTGACAAAGTTGAATATTATACCAAGGCGGTGACCGGTACTAACGTGGCTATGGAGCAGGCTGCTATCAATTCTGAAACGAATGAGGCTAGAATGGCCCAGTTGAAGAATCAGTTGCGAGAAACGGGTATTGAACTGATGGAGAGATTAAATCCGTCTTTGAATATGCTGACAGGGTGGACTACAAAGCTTATTAAGGTGGCACCTTCAGTGATTGACTTTATTAAGGAATACGGAGCGGATATGATATGGGTTGTAGGTGTTATAATTTCATATACAGCAGCTAAAAAAGTGCAATGGTTCTGGATGAATAAAGTGAAAACGGAGATAGGACTGTATATTCTGATGCAAAAGGCAGAACAGTTCTGGAATAAGGCTGTAGCCGCTTCCACATGGTTGCAAGTATCCGCCAAGGCGGCTTTGGCAGGTCGGACTACTTTAGCCACCAATGCATTTGTTAGATTTTTTAATATTCTGAAATTACATCCTTTGGGAGCATTTCTGACTGTTGTGACCGCTTTGTCTTATGGAATTTACAAACTTGCTACCAAGACTACCGAGTCTGACAAGGCTGTAAGGGATTTTATGAAATCGAATATAAAGGAGCAGACAGAATTAAACAAACTCTATGCGGAGTTGAAAAAGACGAATGAGGGGACGGGTGAGCGTCTCAGGCTAGTCAAGGAGTTTAATTCAAAATATGGGGGATATTTGTCTAATCTGTTATCGGAAAAATCTACAGTGCTGGAGATTGCGGCGGCGTATCGTGAAGTTTCTTCCGCAATTTCTGAAAAGATAGCACAAGAGATGATTGATAACAAACGGACAGAGATACTGGAGAAGTCAACAGAAGACCGTGCCTCGGCATTGGCAGACTTTCAAAAAGTATTGGCCGGTTCTTTGTCCGGCTCGACGGCGGATATGATCCGTTCACAGACGATGGGGTTTGTTGATGATATGATTGCTGCCGGCAAAGATGTGGATACCGTGACAACATCCATCGTTCAGAGTATTCATAGACAGTACAAGCAGATAGGTACGGGTGATTTGTCCGAGGCAAAAGAAGCTCTTCGTGATTATGTGAAAGCGGTAAAGAGTGATGCGGATAAGATAGAGTCGGTTCAGAAGAGGTTGGGCAGCTTAGTCCGGACACCGAAAAAGAAGCCGGCTAATGAGTTGGATGAGGTGGTTGTTACTCCTTCTGTGGTGGTAAATGGAGGTGGCTCGGCAGAGAACGCAAAGGACAAAAAAGAGTATATTGAGAAAGAACTGCTGGCTATTGAAGAGAAATATGCGTTGGAGCGTGAGAAGTTACGGAATGAGTTTTTGTCAAAGCGCAACATGACTCAGGAGGAATATGAACAGTTTGGCTGTGATCTTGAAGAGCAATATTTGAATAAAAAGTTAAAAGTTTTGGGTCTTGAAGAGAAAAAACGATTAGAGATTCAGAATAAGATAATGACCTTGCGTGATAAGTTTGAAAAAGAATGTTCCGCTAAAAACCAAAAAGAGTACAATGAGCGTCAAAAATCGCTAGAGAGTGGTTTGGAACAACAGTTGGATACTTACAAACATGGCTTGCAGGAACAGCTTTATGCCGGAGAGATCAACCAAAATGAACAAAAAGAGCTATACCGAAACTACCTTTCAGGTCTTTATGATGAAATAATCAACAATCCTTTGGTATCAGACGAATTCAAAAAAAAGATGAGCGTTGCTTTGTCTGATGCACAGTTGGACGAACAGAAAGAATCTTATGAAAAAGCGGTTAATAATCTGAATAAGCTCAAAAGCCAATATATTGAGATTGGCCAATCCTTCGGACAGGCAATGGCTGATTTTTTTACAGGAGAAGAAAAAAGTTTGAAAGATTTTTTAGCTAAAATGCTTGTTACTGTTTTAGATGCTTTGGAGAAGCAATTGATAGCGGCACAAGCGGCAGCGATAGGATTGGTAACCATAAAGGATATAACTACTAAGGGGCTTGCCGGTGTGGCAACGGCGGCGGCTAAAATTGCATTGATTACCGCAGCGTTTGAAACAGCGAAGGGTGTGCTCGGTGGATTTTCTTCTGGAGGCTTCACAGGTCCCGGTGAATGGGATCGCCCTCAGGGTATTGTACATTCCAATGAATTTGTTGCCAACCGTTTTGCGGTGGCAAACCCGGCTATTCGTCCCGTACTTAATTTGATTGATCATGCGCAGCGTACCAATACAGTGGGCAGCCTGACTGCTAGCGATGTGTCGGCAGTGGTTGCTCCGTCTGCTGTGGTTCCGGCATCCGGTAGTGGGAACGATACAGATCCGGCTTTGCGCCTGTTGATAGCTGATTGTGTCCGGGTTATTCAAAAGGTGGATACCCGATTGCAACAGCGTATCCGGGCGGATGTGTATGTTGCCGGACCGCACGGTATTGATGAGAATCTGAAGAAGTATAACGAGCTTAAAAATAATATATCCCGATGACTGAGTTATTGATTGATGGCAAAAGAGTGAGTCTGCCGAGCGACTTGTCGTTTGATTTGATATTTGAGAATCCTTACTTTACCAAATCATCCACCCATACATTGGATGTGGATCTGCCGATGCCGACTAATCGGCATGTGTTCGGCATGCTGCACCGTATGGATGTGACGAAACAAAAGGTGACATTACCAGCAGTTCTGATTGCTGACGGGTACCAGTTGTTGAATGGCAAGGCACTGGTACTGGGCACCACGGATCAGACGGTTAAGATTCAGTTGATGTCCGGTAATGCGGAATTCAATTTTTTGACGAATGGTGATATTTACCTAGATGAAGTGGATTGGGCGAATGATGACTATACATATACGAATGGCTACTATCTTTCTTATATCAAGACTGAAGATGTTCTGTCCGGTCCGGGCTATATGGATACCGGAGAGACCATTGTTTATCCGGATCGGCAGGCAGTGATTCCTGCCGAACCGGTTCCTTACCTGACCAAGTTGGTTCGGGTGATAGTCGAGCACTTCGGATTCGAGATGGGGACTAGCTATCTTGATGACACTTGGATGCGTCATATTTTCTGTGTGGGCGGTACGACGCTGGAGCGTAATTCTAAGTGGCATTATAAGAGTAAAATTCGTTGTTGGGGATTAATGCCGCATTGGACGGTCAAGGATTTTTTTTCTCACTTGGAGGAATTTGCTGGAGTGATCATGATGATCGATGATAAGACTCATCAGGCAATGCTCATTGATATGAATACGTTTTTCTTAGAGAACAGCGTGCAGGTGGATGAAGTGATTGACGAGTACGAAACCGATATAGAATCCGAAAATGATGCGGAGTCCAATGTGACGATGGGTAATACCGGCTATGACTTGCCGTCATCCACCAATGATGGTTATAACCGGCTGGAGAACCGGATCGTGATTACGGCTGAATCCAAGAAAGCAGCCGATTATAATTCGCTGGTCCAACTGTGGGAGAAGGACTCCGAGCCGGTCCGTCTTCGTACTATATACAAGACTTCCGGACGTTCCTATATAACTAAGGACGGGCAATTTACCGAAGTGGATCTCTACGGCAATCTGATACGTGATACGGAGAGTACCGAGGTAGATAACTCACTTCGGTTTGTTCCGGCTGCCATTGTTCGCGAACAGGTCAACTTGTATAAGGTGGGAGAAGGTCAACGGATTGTCAAGGCAGGGGAGTTCCAGGTTGTTGTACCTGTATCTTATTATGACTCATCGCCGATCAAGAACCATATAACGAATATTCAAGAAGTGATTGAAGGCAATGAACAGCTAACCGAGAAGAGTTCCAAGGATATCATGGAGTTGGCGGTGTGTCCTGGTATGAAGTCGTTTGCTGTCGGATCGTACCAATTGGAAATCCCGGCACCCTTCATGGATTATACACAGAAGTCAGTTAATCAGGCAGGTGATAATGAAATGATTTCCTTGTCTTTGCATGAGGTATGCGAACAGTCTATGGGAGCCCGTCACCGATCCTTAATGCAGATCAGTTCGGCGGTGACGTATAAGATTGACTTTTTGCTTGATTCGGTACCGGATGTCCGCAAGCCGTTTATTATTCATTGTCAGAAATATTTCGCTAAACAAATAAAAGTGACTGTGACAGCGGATGGTTTTGGTCGATTGATGCAAGGAGAGTTCTATAAAATAGAGATATAAATAAAAATCCCCGTAGCGGTTCAACTACGGGGATCGTGTCAATAAAACAGACCATCACAGTGCGATGGTGAGTGAACCAATCTTTTTGCTAATATCCTGTAGCGCGAGGTTTAAGGTTTTGATGTCCTTTTCGTTAAGGGTATATACCTTACCTCTGACTTTATAACCGTAAAGACGTTGTTGCAACCAAGCGGCACTTTTCCCGAAATAGTTCCGGGCGATATATGAGACAGGTATTATTTCCTTTACGCTTTTGATCTGATTCTGGAGTTCCAAATAGCGAGTCATGTTTTCCAGTTCATTATTGATTTGTTTGTATCCGTTTAGGGTAAAGTTATAAATAGCCTCATTATCTTCTTCGCTGGTGTAATGTTCTCGGATGTAGAGAAACTTCTTTTCGAATTTTTGTTCTCTGTCTTCATCTGTTGAATGCATGATCTCTTCCAGCTCCTTCAATTCTTTTTTGATGTCTGACATATTATATAGGGTTATGTCCCCTTGTTTAAGGGGACTGGTTTAATAATTAATTTTCTAACTCTTTCAATCTGTTTTCCAGAATCCGGATGAATTTTTCTATTCTTAATTTTTCATCTAGAATGGAATTTACTTGTTGTTCTGTTAATTTTTTGTTGTTCTTAAACGTGAACTCTGTCATCTTCAACTCCATTTTTAACTGTGTTAAACGATGGAGTATGGCTGAAATTTCTTCTTTTTCATTCATGGTTCTTGTTTTATTGACATTGTAAAGATACATAGTAAATTTATTATGTGCAAATAATACATAGTAAAATTACTATGTATTAACCTTCTTTTTATAAGTTTCCTTCAAAATGCTTGGTTTCTTCATGTACGGTCATATTATCTCCTTTCAGATATTTGTTGGTGGTGCTGATATCCGCATGACGTGCCTGATCACGGGCTATCACGATGCCTTCGGCATTTGCCAGATCACGGATGCCGGAGTCCTTTAGACTGTAAAACTGATAGTTTTTCGGGTATCGCAAAAAAGCTCGTACTTTGTTGAAGTATTCTCGGAAAATGCGTGAGTCTGCTTTTTGAATAGAGGGTTTGAAATCCTTGCCAAAAAGGTAATAGTCTGAACTGTTCCTAAAGATGTCTAATTCAATCATCAGTTTGACCAAACTGTCATTCAATCCGACCATTCCGTCGCGTCGGTTCTTGCTGATAGTGGATGATACAAAAACTTTTTGCTCCTTGATTTTAATGTCTCCTAATCGGATATTGCTTAGCTCGTCCGGACGGATAAAGGTATAATATTCCATTTGACAGGCTAATAAAAAGTGTTTGTTGGTCTCTTTCAGATATTCATGTAATTGTGCAAGATCCTCTTTCGTAAGTGCGGAGCGGAATTTCGTTTCTTCCGCTAAAGAGCGGATTTTATCGGTCGGGTTGTCCTCGATATATTTTTTTTCCTTCAGCCAGGTACAGAAGGTAGATAACCAGGTGCGATAGTTATTCCGTGTCCGGGCACTGGCATCACGGTCTAATAAGATATAATCCAAAAAGTCGCTTATATATGCTTGGTCGAATTGATACATATACATAATAGGCAGGTGCCTGCTGTTATTATATTCTAGCAGCATGTTTAATCTTGATTGGTAATCATAGAGTGTCTTCTGTTTTAGTGTTTTGGCAGAAGTGAGTTTTTCCAGATACTTGTTATAGATTTCTGTGACATAGACAAAGTTAGCACATTGTCTGTCTGTTGTGGCTTCCGCCCATGGGTTCCAGCCGTTCCTGAGGCGTTGTGTGGTGACTGTTATGATTTCAGTGGCTCTTTTCTTACGTTCCGAAATTTTTGTGATTGAGTCAAGCATGAATTTTTTTCGTTTCATACTTCCCTCTAGCGGATCGTAGCACTTGAAATCCACATACCAGTTTTTGCCAGTGTGCAGTTTGGGGAGAGTGTAGGTTACAACATCATACAGAGAAGTTCCTTTTCTTTTTCTTTCTGAAAACATTTTTTTATACATTTTTCGAGTTCGAAAATGTATACCGTTAATGAATTCAATTATTTTTTGTCCGACTTTTGTCCGACTGTTTTAAAAGTAAAGAGGATAAAAGATTGTGATTCAATCATTTATCCTCTTTTTAGTTGCGGAGGCCTGACCTTATTTGTCTTTTTATAAGATGATTGTGATTGAAAATCAACGATATACATTCCCGAAATGGGTTAAAATTATATGTGTGAGTCCGAAATATGTCCTATTTATTTTATAGATATAGTTCCCTATCGTTTTGATTATTAATATTTTTTTACTATATATTCTATCTCTCCAAATCTGATCCGCTTGCATCGGCACATATTGCATTGTCTTCCACTTGGGCATGTTTTTTAATTGTTTTGAGTTCACCTTTTAGTTCTCCCACTTCCAAAAGCAATTTCTTGTTTTCGATTTCAAGCTGATTATATTTTTCTAAAAAAAAAGAATTGTCAATCTGCAAATTTTGTTTGCAGAGCAAGATATCTCCTTCTCCAGTAATAATCCTCATGATATTAACTGAAGGGTATTTGACATGTATATTTAGCAGTACTTCTGTTGTTATGTCCTTTTTTAAATTAGCTATGTATGATCTGCTCATACCTATATCAATGCTAAATTGATTAGCTGATATATTTAGAGCTTCACAGATGTCAAGTAAGCGTTGCTTTATCATCATATATATAATAAAAGTTAACATGATAAATATAAATATCATTCTATTTGTATATGATAAATATAGTTATCATATTTGCATCATGTTAATAAATTCACGTAGCTAAGTTAGTAAAAAGAGATATTAAACGAATATAAAACTTTAATAATTTATCAATTATGGTATTTACAGACTACATGAAGAGCTTGCCGAATCAGCAGATGGATACTATTAAGAAGTTAGCAGAAATCACGTGCTCTACTCCGGCATCGGTGTACAGGTGGATAAACGGGTTGAATCCTCCTGCTCCTATTAAGCAAAAAATCATAGCCGAATATCTTGGTATGAGTGTTGAAGAATTGTTCCCATCTAAAGATGAATGAGATAGCCAACATAGAGTTCTACAACACGCCCGAAGGGGATGTTATGATGAAGGAGTTAGGGCGGCCGGCTGTGGTTTTGGATGAGAACAACCGTCCGACGATAGAGTGCATGTTATCAGTTATTCGAGATCGATACCCTAAAGCACATACCCGTTTGATGCAGATTTATTCAAGCAGTACAATGAATCGTTGGTATTATGAATTCCGGGTTGTTCATCGATTCATACGCTGTAACTTCGGCGAATATGATCAGCATAATTTAGATATAAACAGAGATGGCCTATTTGTTTTCGAAGAGGTTAAATGTCCTCTTCGGGGCGAGTGTGAGCATGAGGGGGTAATATGTCGTCCTGAGTTGAATACTTCATTGACAGAACGTGAGATGGAAGTGTTTCGGTTAATAGCATCCAACTACCAGACGGACGATATCGCAGCAGAATTGCACATATCACCTTGTACCGTTAATCGGCATAGAGAAAATATTAAAGCAAAAATCAAGGTGCGTAACGTGGGCGAGTTGATTGCCTACTGGTATCAAAATCAAATGAAATAATCCTGATAACATCCAATTTTATGAAAACAAGAACAATTGCAAGAGTGAACAACGTGGACATCATTGCTACAAGTGACGAACAACTGGTAGCCATCAAGCCGATTTGCGAGGCGTTGGGAATAGACTATAAGGTACAATGGCAGAAGATTAAAGACGATGAGGATTTGTCGTCAGTTATGGTGCTCAGCACCACAACTGGGGCAGATGGTAAGCAATATGAAATGTGTTGTCTCCCGGTAGAGTTCATCTTTGGTTGGATCTTTACTGTCAATCCCAAGAATGTGAAGCCGGAGGCGCAAGAAGCCGTTCGTCAATATCGGATGCAGTGTTACCGTGTCTTGTACCGACACTTCACGGGACACATGCAGCGGGTGGTTGAGCAGAACCAAGTCGAGATAGCTCTGCTGGAACAGCTTGCCGACTACAACCAGCAGAAAGAGGTTATCACCAAAGGCATCAACGATACCAAGCGCAAGCTGGAGAAGCTGCGCTCAGAGCGGTTGAAAGACGAACCAACCCTATTCTAAAAACTAAAAAACGGACCAAAATGTTTGTTAATCCCCCAGATATCACTATATTTGCAACGTCTATCATAAATATCATATCAACGAGTGCAGGACGAGAGCTTGCATTGGCGGTGCAGGCATTTTTTATGTCCGTGCTTAAAGAAAACCTATATAGGTATCTGTGTACCCCCGTGTGGAACTGTAATGGAACCACAGCATTCGTTGAGTATGTGATAGACAGCGGGAAAGGCACAGGTACTTTTTTTATATTAAAAATAGTTGTATGTCTATCAACCAACTCAACATTTTTGACGCTGCAATGTCTAGCGGTCTCGGAACGGCTTCAGCTCACGAAACGAGCCTTATTACTCTTAAACTCAATAGCAACGAATTGCGTAGTTACCATCCATTTACTGGTAAACGTCGCCGCAACCCGTCAAAGTCAAAAGAAATGCGGTCGCAATTGGGGGCTGCCCTTGTCGAGCAATGCCCGCTTATCAGAAAAATCAAACTCGCAGACACTGGTATTTTCTTTATCGGACGGCTCAAACTGGCTAATGGTCGCATGGTTCATGCAACCGCTTACTCGTTGGCAAACCTTAGAAACCTGCTCGTCGAACAATTGCGGGGCATGGAGGCTATCGCTTAATTCAACATCGTCGTTCGGTCGTTCGGATTCGCGTGCGTTTATAAACTATTGTTCCATAGCAGAACTTACTATGAATGTAGGTTCTGCAGGAATGTTACACCCTAAAAAAGACAATCATGAACAGCTATCAATTATATAAAATTCAAGACTGGGAAAAAGCCAAACCCGAGGGGGTGTCCTTCTTCCGGTTCTTTCTTACCGACCATTCCGGTGAGGTCCGCAAGGTGACAGGTGCCATTCGTGTGCTCAAGCGAAAACTGGTGAATGGAGTGATGTGCCGGATTCCGACCGACAGGCGCGTGTTTTGGGACGGATACGGACGCTGCTATGCAGGCACACATAACATTCGCAAGAGAGACTATGACATTCCCCTAAAGGCAGGGGGAGAGGCTGGTCTTTCCGAAAAAAATGCAACTCTGTAATTTTGTACCGCTAATATAAGACTCTATGATAAAAGCTTCAGATATATATGCCGCTTCTCATGATGGTCTGGATATCATTCTGTATTATTATCCACAGGCCGAGGGATGTGTTGATAACCGTAAAAAATTTAAGATTCGTCCGGACGAAGACGATGCGTCCGCATGCATACGCAAATACGGTGATTGTTACAAGGTGACCGATTTTGGTGACCAGGGAACGGCTACCAGCCCGATTGATATTTGCATGAGGGAGGAGCACGTCAGTTTTGGCGAGGCCGTTGTCTTGCTGGCTGCGCGCTATAATGTTTCCGACGAACTGAAGCATTCCGTCAACAAGCCTGATATACGCAAGAGACCGGCTTCGGCTGATGAAGCTGAAGGTTCCCGGTTCTTCGAGCTTGAAGAAGCGTTTACTCCTGAGCAGCTTGCCATACTGGGCCCTCGTGTGAAACAGGAGCATTGCGATGCGTTACATTGGTATGTGGCCAAGTCAATCAGCTACGTCAAGAACCGTGAGGTGACCACCAAATACACCACACCGACTTACCCGATTCTGATGCGTCAGTGTGTCATTCCCGGAGCGGACGGCAAGCCGGAGAGCGAACAATCTTTCTACAAGATTTATGAGCCGTTGAATCCGGACAAGCAGTGGCGTTTCAGCTATACGCCTGATGGCGTCAAACCCCGGTATTATACCAATGGGCTGTACGAGTTGAAGGCCGCTTGGGCGAAATGGAACGCCTCACAAGAGACGCAGTTTTTTGATGATCCGGCCAATGAGGGCAAGCCTTACATATCGCAGAAGCTCGAAGAGGCGTTCATCTGCTCTGGTGAGCGTGATGCGCTGTGTGTCCGGGCGTTGGGGTATTATCCCTTGTGGTTCAATAGTGAGACACAAAAGATCACGTCTGATGAAATTAAAGAGATCATGAAATACGTGAAGCGTCTCTATAATATCCCCGACATTGATAGTACAGGCATCCGTAAGGGTACGGAACTGGCTTTGGAATTTTTGCACATTTATACCGTGTGGCTGCCCGAATCCTTGGGACGGTACCGTGACCGCCGGGGCAAGCCGCGCAAGGACTTCCGTGATTATGTGGAACTGCACCCGTCCAATGAGGATTTCCGTAACTTGCTGGCGCTGGCTATGCCTGCCCAGTACTGGGAGGAGAAAATCGGGCAGCGCAACGGCAACAAGACCTATACGATCAACTCGTCATACCTGCATTATTTTCTCAGACTGAACGGCTATTACATTCTGAAGGATGATAATAGCGATACGCCCCGCTATGTGCATGTGGACAGATTCAAGGTCAGCGAGATCAAGGCTGGCGATATTGTGTCGTTCCTGAAGAGTGACGCTATGCGTCGGTTCCTGCCTGTCGATATACGCAATCTGATTCTGGATTCTCCTCGTGTTGGAGGCAGCGGCTTGTCTATGCTCGATGAGATTGACCTGAATTTCACCGCACACACGTTCAACAGCCAGACCATGTTCTTCGACAATGTGAACTGGAAGATTACAGGTTCCGGCATAGAAGAGGTCAAAGAGGCAGGTGGTGTGTACGTTTGGACGAACAACATCATCCCTCACAAGGTGAAAGTGCTGCCGGAGCCTTTCACGATCAAACGGGCAGCTGATGGGAGTTGGGATGTAACCGTCAACCCACATGACAGTCACTACATGGATTATCTTATCAACTCCAGCCGTGTTCATTGGCGCAAGGAGTTAGAAGAACTGTGGGCGGACAAAGACCAGGACCAGGCGGCCGCCTACCGGGCGGAGCATAAATTCGACTTGGCCGGTCCATTACTCAGTGCCGAAGAGATTCATGAACAAAAGCAGAATTTCGTGAATAAGATCTTCGCGGTTGGCTATAACCTGCACCGCTACAAGTCGCCCTCACGGGCATGGGCGGTGTATGCCATGGACAACAAGATTGGCGAAGAGGGGCAGTGCAATGGGCGTTCGGGCAAGTCCTTTTTCCTGACTTCCCTGAAACAGTTTCTTCGTACTGTAGTCTTGTCCGGACGAAATCCGAAACTGATGGATAATAACCACGTGTTTGAGCAAGTCAACCAGCACACCGACTTCATCATCGTTGATGACTGTCACCGTTACTTGGATACCGGTTTGTTTTACGACAGTATCACAGGAGGTATGACAGTCAACCCGAAAAACAACCATTCTTTCTATATCGAGTTTGAGAGCAGCCCGAAGTTCGCCTTCAGCACGAATTACGTGCCGGGCAACTTCGACTCCAGTTCCGATGCCCGGTTGATATATACGGTATTTTCTGATTATTACCACCAAAAAACCGATGAAAACGATTACTTGGAGACTCGTTCAATCTATGATGATTTCGGCAAAAATCTCTTTTCTCAAACGGATTATACAGAATCAGAGTGGAATGCCGACTTGAATTTCTTTGCCCGCTGCCTTCAGTTCTATCTGAGCACCGTCCATTCCGGTATTAAGATACAACCGCCCATGGGTAACATCATGAAGCGCAAGCACAAGGCGGATATGGGCGACAATTTCGAGGCGTGGGCGAATACTTACTTTGCAAAGGACAGTGGTAACTTAGACAGGTTGATTGTCCGCAAAAAGGCATACGATGACTTCAAGGATTTTGCAAAGGTGACAAATACATTTTGGTCTATGCAGAGGTTTACCAAGGCGCTCAAGGGTTTTGCAGCCTTATGTCCTTATGTTCAAACCTTGAATCCGGAGAGTATGCGCAACGGTTCCGACCGTATCACGCGCAAGGTTGACGGCAAGAGTGAAGATATGATATACCTTCAGTCGGTTGGAAGCACCATTGACGAGCTTAACTTTAATGCAAACATAGAAGATGATGACTCCGGAAATCCGTTCTGACCTCATTAAGCACTCAGACGAATATGTTCACGCGTTGATGACCGACAAAGAGGCATCAAAATACATGCTGAAGCTATATAACTTCCTGGCCGAGATGCAGCCTGGGCAGCGCATGAACCTGAGGGCTGATGGAGAGAAGCTGCGCTGGATGCTCGTCACCGTTGGCGAATTCATGCGCAGCGAAGGGCATTGGCGATGTTACGATCTCAATGCTGACTATACCAAAATTCGTCGGACGGAGCTTTTCCCCCGCCCCCGCAAAAAAAGACTTGGATAATTGCAACCTTGTATTACTGTGCCTATGGGCGTGTATGTTCGGTTATGGAACATACACGCCCTTTTTCTATTCTTCCTGCATCATGTAAAGATACATAACCGACCGTACCTTTGCATTTTTCAACCGATGACGGCGGTTGATTGCTGTTTCTCCGTCCTCTTTTCCTTTTTTGTACTAAAACTTTGCAACTTTGTACCCAAAATAGGAAAGGAAAGATAAATAATTAAGAAATAGGGGGTTATGTCGGTTTCAAGTCGGCTACAAAAACGGTTGCGGATCGGTTGCAAAGTTTTTGTAGTTTGCAACCGCTTAAATTAGGTTGGCGCAAAGATGCAAGATTACAAAGTTATGTACCCGGTTGCAAAATGCTTTTTTGTTTTTGTGTCTTCGTAATATAATGGTTTACAGAGTGTTGTCGTTGAAAAATGCAGGGTTGCAAAAACGCATAAATTTCTGGGCAAATCAAACTATACCGAAGATACAACAAAAACGTACCGATATATATTCATAGGCAAATGCACGCGTGTTGTTAAAATACAAGAAATCCTGCCCCGGGTACTTTTCCAAGCGCATTTTTCAGATTATTCTTTTTTATGTACAGCTGAAAATGTGTATCTTTGTAGATAAACTTTTGATTATGAAAGATTTCGTGTTTTATATTAAACTGGAGCATTACCTGGCTCAGTGGTTGACACATTCGCTGGGCAATCCGGTGCGTTTTCCGGCACAGAGCAATGAGAACTCGGTTATACGGCGCTTTCTGCAGAAGCTGCCACCGGACAAGTTACCCGAAATGCCGTCCGATGATACGGTCGCGATTGTGATCCCTGATTCCAAGGCGAAAGATCCGGCAGTGTACAATTACCTGGGTCCGTTGGCCAAAGAGGCGGTGGTTGAATCCATCGAAGACTTGTTCCGGCGCAATCTTTGGTCTGAACTGGGAGATATGACCAGCAGTTCTGTGGGGCTGAATAAGACAATTGCGGCTTGGTGCGAGATGCATGGCATTGACATTGACTACATAGAGACAGTCCGGCAGAAATACTATCGGATGCGCAATGCCTATAACCGAAAAGGCATGTTTTTAGGTTCTTTAACAAGAAAAAGAGAGGATAAGACCCCTGTTTTTGTACAACACCGAACAACTGCGAACAACACCGAACAATTATGAGCGAAATTCACTACATCAGCCGCGTGGAGTACTGTGAAGTCCGAGAACTGGCCGCCATGACAGTTGTAAAAAAACAATTTGCCTTGGTTCCACCGGCCGCAAACTTTACGCGGTTACCCATGGTCGGACTGGCTTCGGTCGAAGTCAGCGACAAAATCGAGAACAAACAGCGTGTTTTCGTATCTAAGCTGGCGGTTTTCCTGCCTGAACGGTTCGAGGTGGGCAACAAGAAGCTGTGCTTCCGGCTTCGGACTGTGTCCGGAGAATATTTTATGCTGGGTTCAGGTGACCGCCCGTATTCCCTCATTACCTCCACAGATACTATACCCGATACCCTCTCTTCCAGGTGTGGAAGTGCCATGGTGGCCACCTATACAGGCATTCTGCCCTTGCTTCGTATCATAGATTAGGTATTTTTATATATATAAGGTATAGTGTAATATTGCAATCAAAAATGTGATATGACCTATAACCTGAACATAGATGACTACATTGGCCGTTGGGGCTACTCCAAGCAGTATGTCCGCAATCAGCTGGCAGGCTTGAAAGGCAAGCCTGTCAATGTCCGCATCTCCTCTTTGGGAGGTGCGGTTGATGACGGGTTGGATATCCGTCAGCAGTTTGTTGATCATGGAGACGTGACCGCCTACCTGTATGGGCTGGTGGCAAGTTCGGCTACTATTGCCGCACTGGGTGCGAAAAAGGTGTGCATTTCCAGATATTGTCTGTTCCTGGTGCACAAGGTGAGCAACTGGGTGGATGCCTGGGGGCAGTATAACGCTGACCAGATCCAACAGCTCATCGATGAGCTGAAGGAGAACAAGCTGCAGAACGACAAGTTCGATCTGGTACTGGCGAACATGTATGCGGCCAAGTGCAACAAAAAGGTAGATGATATTCTTGATGTTCTGAAGGCGGGCAGGTGGCTGACCGCACAAGAGGCGTTGGAGTATGGCTTTGTGGACGAGATCATCGAGGGCGATGAGGATAAGCTCAATCTTGCCGCTTATGAAGGCAAGGTCAATATGCTGGGGTTGTCCCCTTTGCCGGTTGCGTCCGGGAGTGAGCGGGATACGGCTGATAGTCATAAATTACTAAACAAAATATTAACTAAACTGGACGGATTGTTTTCATCCAAAGAAAAACAGTCCGCCCCTTCTATTGTTTCCGAAATGAAAAAAGATTACACCAAAATCAACACCCTTCTGAATGTGGAGGGGGTGGAGGACTCGGATGGCAAGGTAATACTCACCGAGGAACAGGTTAGGGCTGTCAATGACCGGCTGGATGCGCTGGAAACGGAGGTCGGCGAACAGAAGGATCTGGTCAGACAGCGTGACGAGCAGATCAAGAACCTGCAAAAATCCGATGGTGACACTACCACCACGAGTGTGAAAGAAGACGAAAAAAATGATGCGGTGTCCGCTGCATCCATGTATGACGAAGTTAAAGACTATATTTGATATGGCACAAGTTAGCGTGAATATTACCAGCGAGGATCTTCAGAAGAGTGCTCGCAAGTACCGTAAGGAGTTGTTGCAGATGCCTGTATTGGGGCTGTCACGTTCTTTGCAGCACATGACCTTACGTCCGGGAATCCGTTATGCCGAGACTGTGGGTGAACTGTCGGGTGACATGCAGTTCGGACCGTACTCCGAAACCCGTGAGGATAACAGTGAGGTGGTGATCAATCCGCGCACCCTGTATACCTACTTCGGTTCTGTCGTGCGTAATTTCTCACCGAACAAGATTTATCAGTCCATGTGGGGTTCCGACATTACCAAGGGCGAGGCGTTGAAGAATACCGAGATCACCCGTAAGGTGCTGGCGTATCTGACCGCCCAGTTGGGCAAGAACCTGAATATGGTACTGTGGAATGCGGTCCGTAATGATTCGGGTGAGACTTCCAAGGATCTGTTCAATGGCTTTGACACCATTACTAAAAAAGAGCTGGATGGCAAAAAACTTTCTGAAGAGTTGGGCAACTACAAGGTCATTGAGGCGATTACCAAAGAAAATGCCGTCGATACGCTCAAAGCGGTCTGCATGGCGGCTGACGATATGCTGACCGAGGAGTCTTCGGTCAAGCTGTTTGTTCCGAAACATGTGCTTTTCGACTATTGTGAGGACTACAAGAGCACTACAGGAGCGATCCCGTACAACCGTGAATACAAGCAGTACTATGTCGAGGGGTTTGACAATGTGAGCATTGTGCCGTTGGCGAATAAGAAGAATAGTCCGTTCATCCACATGACAGTCAAGCGTAACATGCTGGTGGGTGTTAATCAGACCGGTGAGGAAGAGAACGTGGAGGTGGCACGCTTCAAGGCATTTGTGCTCCAGTTCATCGCGACGATGTTTTTCGGTGTGGAGTTCGAGAGTTTGTCCAAGGAGCGTCTGCTGGTGGCATCCATTGATGGTACAACCCCGATCTAAAATAAGGAGGTGATATGGCAACAGATTGTACGACAGCGGATATGTACCAGTCACTGAACTGGTGTGACGGTCAGACGGTGCTTCCGGGCATCCGTCCGAAGGTTTTCTTTCAGAAGAAATCCAATATTGCGGCCTGGCCTACGCTTCCCAAGTTGGGTGAGGCGAAAAAAATGGGTGAACTGGCCACCTACAAGGGTAATTTTACGATGGCGTCGGATAAGAAGTGGCTAACGCTTAATTCCTTGTCCGCCAAATCCAATGTGACTACCGAGGTGCAGGGAGAGCGTCCGAGTGTCACATGTCTGAACAAATGCACGATCAAGCATCCGGGTACTGAAGAAGATGCGGCGGGTTTCTGCCGTCAGGCGATGGCCGATGATCTGGTCTTTCTTGTACAGCAGCGCAACGGCAAGTTCCGTGTGATGGGGTGTGAGGAGTTCGAGACAGTGACCAAGCCCGCCCAGGCATTGGGCGAGGGAGTAACCGGAGAGGCCGGTACCACGCTTGAGATAGAAGCGACCGATGTGTGCCCGGCTCCTTTCTATCCGGGTAAAATTGAGACGGAGGATGGGGATATCTCCGGTGCGGACGGTTCCGCATGGAGCGATTCTTCTTTGGATGAGCCTTGATTCTTTAAGTTTATAAATCGGAGTGGTGGTGTGGCTGGTCTATGCCGCCACTTTTTTAATATTTTAATATATGGATGAGAAATTGACTCATAAAATACAGGACTATCTGGATACACCGCCTTCTGAGCGTGATGTGGTGGCGGGTGCCACTCTGTTGTTGTCCTTGAACCGTAATAAGATTTTGTTTCAGAATGTAATCCGCAAGCCGGAAAAGTTTGCCGATAAGGTGGAGTACGAATTGCGCAAGCACTTGAAAATCCGTTTGGATGGAAAAACCGTGTCTGATATCGCACGAATGAATATCACGGTCATACCTTCCGCACAACGGATCATAGACGGAGGTGTTCCGGTACTGGATGTGGATGATGAGTTCCCGGAGGCGAAGGTAGCCAAAGGCAGGCGTATGGATCATGACCGCCTTCCCCCTGAGATTCAACGTCTGTGGACGGATAACGGGGCGTTATGGTTTAAGATCAAAGAGTTGTTCGAGCAGCTGAAGGGCATGGAGTCGGCGCCGGCTTGTGACCGCTACGAATACCTGAAGCTGCTTGATGAAGCGGACAAGAAGTATCGTGCCAACCTGCAGGCATACGATGATTATAAGCCTGGTGATCCGGTGACGAAGACGGAAGATGCTTCCGGTCTGGACCCGGCTGAAATCGCTAAAAAAGTGGGTGCGGCACGCAAGTATCTGTCTGATAACAAGAAGAAGCTGGCGGAGTTGAAGGATACAGATGCTGGCAAGTTTACTGCCTTGTTGCAGAAGGTGCAGCAGCGGTATGACTTCCTGATTGCTACCGGTAATGTGGTGGATGAGACACAGGCAGCGGAACTGGCGGCGGTGGGAGTGATCATCTCAACCGATGAAAAAGGTTAGGCAACTGTTGCGGTCACTGTCCGAAGCACCCTTGCAAGCGTATTTGGATAACCGTGTGCAGCTATTCGACATCATCGAGATGATTCTGAGCGAGACTGGTCCGGCGGAGATTTACATCTCCACCTTTTCCACTTCCGAAGAGTTTCTCCGCCGGATCTATCGCTTGAAGCGGCGCGGTCAGCTTACCCGGGCTACCATGTTGGCGGACTTGAAGGCATCCCGTAAGACGGTCAATCTTTATACTTTCATTGCCAATGTGTTCGATGAAGTGTACCTGTCTGAAAATCATTCAAAAGTGATTCTCATTCAAAATGCAAGGTGGCAGGTGTCGATATGCACCTCACAGAATCAGACAAGGGGCAATCGTGTCGAGAGCGGAATCATCACAACCGATCCCGCTGTTTTTATACAACTGAGAGAGCGTTACGCTCATATTATTAATACTAACGCTATACAACTGGATGGTCTATTCAACGGAACAACTTGATCGGATCAGCGAGCTGGCGGCTCTGCTGACCCCTATATCCGATATGGCAGTGCTGCTTGATGTGGATGCGGACACGCTGCGTCTGGATATTCTTGACCGTAATTCGCCTGTTTCCAGGGCGTATTATCACGCCAAGGCATCCACTGCACTGAAACTGCGTAGACAGGAGATCGAACTGGCGAATGTGGGCAGTCCGTTGGCGGTGTCGTTGACAAACGGTTATCTGTTGAATATGGACGCTGATGAAGATCTGTAATAACTATGCCTGTACCTGCTACGATAGAAGTATGTGAGAAATATCTGTTCGCCGATGTCAACGAGATGGCGGCTGACGGCATTCCCGAACTGATTCAACAGCGGTTGATCCGGCTCCGGGATATGTATAATTACTGGTTACAGTTCCCGCGCAAAAAAGATTTGGAGATTGTGCAGGAACTGGAGTATCGCTACAAGATCAGCAAATCTTCCGCATACGATGATGTACGCATTATCAAGCGTCTGTTGGGTGATCTGGCCAAGACAACCAAGGATTACCATCGCTACAAGTTCTGCCAGATGATTGATGAGACCTTCGAAATGGCCCGGCGTATCAAGGATGCGCGCGCCATGGGGGCTGCCGCCAATTATTATGGCAAATACACCCAGTTGGATAAAGAAGACATCTTGGACAAAGGTTATGATAAGATTATAGTGCAGCCTTTCGAGCCGACGGATGATCCGACCGTGCTTGGCATCAAGCCTATTCCTAATGTCCGGGATAGAATTAAATCAAAGATTCAACAATATTGGTCTGACGATATTGAGGATGTGGACTTTGAAGAGGTTGAGTTCAATGAAGATGATATCTTTAATCCTAAACCGAAAGAATAATGAAACAATACTTTAATGACCCTCAGCAGGAAGTGATGTACACGGCGGCCAAAGATTCGGTGATTGTGGGTGGTCGTGGTATCGGGAAAGGATTGATTCATGCGGCATGGAATTTGCGCAACATGCAGCGTATGCCCGGTTCCATTACAGGATTTGTCGGTGCCAACTGCAAGCGTGTCTTGACTAATACGTTGCCCTCCATGCTGATACATTGGGAGAACTGGGGATTTAAGCGTGACCTGCATTGGTGTGTCGGTCGCAAGCCGCCGAAGTCATGGGGGTGGGGTGAGCCTATTTTTGAACCCGATAACTGGGAGAATATTCTATCCTTGTATAACGGATCAATCGGCTATATCATTTCTCAGGACCGGAGCGGTACATCCAACTCGCATTCTTATGACGCACTGGATATTGACGAAGCCAAGTTTATTGACTTCGAACAGCTGAAGGATGAGACACTTCCGGCCAATCGTGGTAACAAGCAGCACTTCGGGCATCACTTTTTTCACCATGGCATGTTGATCTCCTCTGATATGCCGGTCACTAAAAAAGGGTCTTGGTTCCTGGATTATGAGAAGAAGTGTGATCCCGAACTGATTGAGGTGATACAGGGCGCTGTTTTTGAAATCTGGAAGACCAAGGATAAAATCAAGAAGCTGGTTGCGGCAGGTAAGGAGATACCCGCTTATCTGCGTTCTTATCTCCGTACTCTTTCACGTGATTTGTGCCGGATGCGTTCCGTGGCGGTCATGTACAAGGAATATTCAAGTATCTGGAACATGCAGGTGTTGGGTGAGAAGTGGGTTAATGACATGAAACGTGACCTGCCTCCGTTGACCTTCATGACGGCTATCCTGTGCAAGCGCATAGGCATCACCCGTGACGGATTCTATTCTTCGTTGCGTTCCGGTCACAAGTACAGTGCTACCAACTTTTCCTACCTTGACAGTTTGGAGTACAAGTTTGACAAGCTCAAGGTTCCCACTTCGTTGGCTGATGCCGATGTGGAGCCCCAAATGCCCATCTGCATAGCTTTCGATTACAATGCGAATATCAACTGGCTGGTGGCAGGACAGCCGCAGGGGCGCAAGCTGAAAGTGCTCAAGTCCTTCTTTGTAAAGTACGAGCGTAAGTTGCCCGAACTGGTGGATGATTTTTGTACTTATTACCGGCATCACAAGCGTAAGAAGGTGGTGTTCTATTATGACAGTACGGCATTGGGTTCCAATTATGCAGTCAATGATCAGGATTTCAGGTGGGTTATTGCGCATGAGTTCCGCAAGCGTGGCTGGGAGGTGGATGAAGTGCATATAGGCAAGCCTATGAGTCACATTGAGAAATATCTGTTGGTTAACCGCATGTTGTCCGGACAGGCGAATCTTATACCTTTCTTTAACGAGCAGAATAATGAAGATCTGTTGATATCCATCCAGACGGCAGGTGTGTACAATGGGGGCAAGGACAAACGGGGTGAGAAGCTGGCGGAAACGGAGGAGGACCGGCTTGAAGGGCGTACCGATGGCTCCGATGCGTTTGATACCTTGTGTATCGGCTGTGAGAAATTTCCACGCACCCATATCAATCTGTTTGTTACTTCCGCGTTGTAGAGGTAATTACCTGTATCTCTGCCAATGACCGTGCGCCTGTTGCGTGCGGTTTTTTTGTGTCTGTACGGGTGCGATGGGCGCAAAATCGGTATGGGTACGTTACATATTCCGCTGATGTTTTTGTAAAGTAATGAGAAATTTGGATAGCGCGGTGAGGGGTACGCTTCGCTAGTTCCGCACAAAGTGCGGGTGAAAAAGGCTGTAAATGCTTGGTAAATAGGCAATCATTTTTTTGAGCGCTGGAAAACTGAAATTTTCAGCGTAAAAACAGGGCTTTTTAAAATGTAATTCATTGTTTTCCAATATGCTATCACCCTATCGTGCGTGCGAAAATCCGCTGACTATGCTTTCATTATAGCCGAATACCGGATTTTCGCACGCACGATAGCAGCGGTAAAAGAACACTCGTTAGTTCTTTTGATGTGGTTTGTCTCTTTCTCTCTTTCCTGCCTGTCGCCCTTGTTTGTCGCTCTCCCCCGTGATATGTATCTCCTTTATACTGCGAAGGTAAATGTTCCATGCCACATGCCAAGTTCAGGCTCTGTTCTGAAAAAAATCTCCACCCTGAAGGGTAGTATTCAAGCCGTTGGTTTTTCTGAAAACTTGTCTTTATGTGTCCTGTAACACCTTCTGATGCAGCATAAAGGCGAAACATACCCCGAGCGATAGCGACGGAATAAAAAAAAGCTCCAGGCAGGGAGAAAGAGGTTAAAGGCTCACACCCTCCGGGCTTCAAGTTCAAGAATTTAAATGATACGATTATGGCACAGAAAATCAACGATTACTATTTGAAACAGTGGCAAAAGCCGATAATCTCTTTTTTCGATTATTTGCCGATAAAGTACGAAGCTACCGAAAAGGAATGGCAGATACGGCAATTGATATGGGATTTTAAGGACGGCAGACGTAGCGGCAAGGTGGCGGAACTGGTGGCTAGGCAGATACGGGCGCAGTTCGGTAGTTTGTGTGATACGATAACATTTGCTTGTATTCCTGCCTGTACGGCGGTGGCGAATGCTATCCGTTATGAGGAATTTGCGGAAGAGGTGTGCCGTTTGACGGGTGCTACCAACGCATACAAGGCGATAACCATTGAGGGGGAACGGCTTGCCGTTCATGAGAACCAAAACGGAAAAAATATTGAGTCGGTGCATATCATTAAGTTTAATCGGGATTTTTTCAACGGAAAAAAGGTGCTTCTTTTCGATGATATTATAACCCGTGGCTTTTCTTATGCCCGTTTTGCGTGCGAGATTGAAAATTTCGGTGCTGAAGTGTTGGGAGGTTATTTTTTAGGTAGAACATTATTAAAATAAATGGGTATGAATACATTATTTGATAGAGATTACAGGGCGTTGAATCAGAGTGAGTTAATTTATAAGGTGACGAACCGTAGGGAGTTTTCCAAACAGGAAAATATGACTTTTGAAGAAGTTTTGGAAAGTCTGACACCGGCACGCAGGGAAGTAGCCGAAGCTGTTATCGAATTATACAAGAGATGCAAGAACAAAGAGCCGGAAAAGATATTGAGCAGCAAGGATATATATAATTATATGTATCCTGTCATGACCGATTTGAAACAGGAGGAATTTTGGGTGGTTTTTATAAACCACTCCCATAAGGTAATCAAAAGGAAGAGAATATCAATCGGTAGAATTGATTCCACAATGGTGGATGTACGGTTGGTATTGAAAGAGGCTTTGTCTTGTTGTGCGGTGGCGATGGTGGTTTTGCATAATCATCCGTCAGGAGCGGTCAACCCCAGCAGGCAGGATGATGATGTAACGGAAAAGCTGTCTAAAGCAGGAAAGTTGATGGAGGTTGAGTTAATGGACCATGTGATTTTTGGGAATGGGACATATTACTCTTACAGGGATGAGGGGAAATTGTGATAGGGAAGAAAGAGCCTGTCTTTGGGGGCAGGCTTGAAAATTTGCCGTCGGCTGCCGCCGCGCTCACAAGTTCACACGACGGCAGCCGACGGGACAGCGGAATTTTTTATTTTTCCGTTCCTTCAACCACGGAGGGGATGATATAAAAAATAATATGAAAATTCGTACTTTGTTTTTTTGATAATACGAAAATTCGTACTATCTTTGTGGTGTTCAAAAATTAAGCGCTTATGAACACTGTAGTAATGAAACTTTCGGCAGAAGAAGCTGAGTTGATCGAGGCGATTCGCAACCTACAGAATGCTTATCCAAATGGATATCCGCAATTGCTGTGGTACGCTCAAGAGCTTTTCGACCAAATGGTGGACCTTCCGAAAGAAGACTGAAAAAGTCCTGCCCTTTGGGGCAGGCATTACTACGAATAAATTTTTAAATGATTTGAATATGGAAAAGGTGGTATTGGTTCAAGAAGAAATGACTGTCAAGCAAAAGTTGCAAGACATTCTGATGGTGCTGTCATGGCGTGAAATGGCTCGCTCTTATTTTGGTAAATCAAGCGGATGGATATACCAAAAATTGGACGAATCGAACGGCAAAAAGTTCAGCGATGCCGAAAAAGAGCAGCTGCGAGGGGCTTTGGTTGATTTGGCTGACCGCATTCGCCGTGCGGCGGATACAATATAAGGCATTGCCCTGTAGCTTTGGAAACAGGCAGGGTGTTATTTCCATCCTGCTAAAAAGATAAGATATGTTATGGGCAAAATTAAAGTAAAAGTAGATTGGTGTGGCAAGAATTTCGGTGCGGTCACCGAAGAGAATGTGTTGTGCGGAATGGTTGTCACTACATCCAAAAGCTATGAGGGGCTCATGGATGAACTGGCTGTTGCGGTTCGTGAGCATATTGAAGGGCTGGTGCAGGATGGTGAGGTGCTTCCTGATTGGCTGGTTCGAGGTGATTATGAGTTTGATGTTGAATTGGGAATGGCTGCCTTACTTCGTAAGTGCGAGCAGTTCACTTCGTTGGCTGCCATCTCACGGGCTTCGGGTATCAACCAGCAACAACTTTCACATTATGCAAGCGGTTTGCGTACTCCGCGCCAGGAGCAGCGGAAACGTATTATTGACGGTATTCATCGTATCGGTCAAGAGTTCTTATCAGTTGTGTAGTTATTGTTTGACAGCATGACAGGCAACTTGATTAGTCAGGCTCCCACGGGGTGGGAGCTTTTTTATTGGAATAAAAGTATTCTTTTGTATTGTCAGATATTATTATTATATTTGCAGTGCCCTCAAATTTAGTGACATAAATACTGGTAAAACAGGACATGAATCCCTTTTCAAGACGTAATCCGTAAAATCGGGTTAAGGTTACACTAATACCTTTGGGCGCGTTTTGATAAGGGATTCGCCATATTACTATGAGAACTACTATAGAAGTTTTTGGCATTCAAATAAAAAAAAGAGGAGAATTATTAGATTTTGGAGAGGATCCTGATTTTTTTGATATACTCTCAAGTAAGGATTGTGGTTTTGTACATCATGTTGATATGAATAAAACAGGAGATATACCAGTCCTACAACGAACTGTAAGAATTCCTGCTGAGGAAATAAATGCTGAAGGCGAAACGGTCAAGTATCACCATAGGAATGTAGAGGAAAGGTATATTTGCGGAATAATAGAAACAGGTGCGTATGGTAAAGAATATGAGATCGCAGATAAAGACTCTCCTAATGATATTGCGTATAAGGTAGATAAAGACCAGGCTATAATTAAGCCTTTTTTCTATTTCTTGAAAATTCCCCGTCGTGGTTCTAAAGCTTTGTTGATATTGGAACGTACAGATAATGAGGGTATTTTTCCCTTGATGGTAATCCTGTTAAAAACATTTATAAATAATTATTATGGTATAGATAAAGGATATTCTATTGAAAAAACAAATATCATACTTTCCTCGTATTTGGAGGAACTAAACACTGGACGGTATAATTCTGTTACTTTAACGGCTAGCAAGGAAAGTTCGGATACGGCAAATCGTTATTTTGGAAATCTTGATAGGGCAGATTATACAATGGAGTTGGTCGTAAAGTTCAAGAACAATTTGGGGCAAGATAAAGAAAATGATATTAAAAGAATGATCAATTCTAAGGAGGTTTTGTTTGAAAGTTCAGAATTAAATGATATATTTGATAATGCAAATAGGAAGGTAACAACGACTATAGGAACAGGGAAGCAGGCTAAAACGCGTACATTGTATTTGAATAGTATGCAGCAAGATTTAATTCGTCCTTATTATGATCTTATAGTTGATACTAATGCTAAGGGATTTTCTTCCTATGTTTCTATAAAAGAAAAGGTTAAGGCATTTATAAAAGAACATACAGAATTCTCTATTTTTAGTTGATTATGAATTTTACGTTTATTGATATTACGGAAATATTTAGACGCCAAAATAAGGTTCTAAAATCTGAGACCAGTAATTGGTTGGTTTTTTATCTTATACCATTGGCTCTTGGTTTCTCCTTTGCTCTTTTGTTTTATGCGGATTCAAAGGAAATCATGAACACTCTGACTTTATTTCTGTCAATATTTATCCCTATTTTCATTAATCTTCTTGCGACTCTGATTTCTTTTGTTATGAATAAAATAGTAACTAGACATAATAAAGAAAGAGTTCCGTTGATTAAAGAAACATTTTATAATATCTGTTATTTGATACCCGTTTCTTTGTTAATGTTGATTCTTTCATTATTCATGAATTTGAACTATGGGAAGCAAGTTGGATTTGAAATAGTTAATTCATATATAAATATTTCAATAAGCTATCATCGATTGATATATACTATTATAGGAACATTGTTTTATGGTGGTATAGTGCATATAATGCTTAATCTTTTGATGATTACTAAAAGAATATTTAAACTGTTTGATAAAGAAATAGATTTGTTGACAAATAATACTATTGAGGTGAAGGGGGATGATGCTTGTGAGCAAAATACTTTAAAGCCTAAAGATATGAATGCTACAGATGGAGAAGAATAAATAAAGTTTTTCTTGACGGGATTTTTCTCTTTTTTTTCGTTTGTCAATCACAAAAGAATTCCTAACTTTGGCATTGCCAAATAAAAACCGATTTGCATCTCCTCATATCGTGTAACCCGTAAAATCGGGTTCCGGGTGGTTCCGGTTGGCGCACGATATGAGGAGATGTTTTTTATAGTATGACAGAATTTATTATAATAGCGGCAGTAGTAATATTTTTTATTATATTACTTAAAAGCGATGCTCGAAAAGAGAAGGGTATTACTCGTCAATCGTATAATGACGATAAAATAATCAATGAATATTCAAGTTATTATAAACAGTCAGAGTATATACAAGCAAGTGATTTATCTAATGTGAGTATTCAAAAATATCATGAATCGAATTATATAGTAGGTTCAGTTCATGGTGGATTTATGAGAAAATATCGTGAGTGTGAGGGAATAATATATACAATAAAAAGAGATGAAGAACATCTTTATATAAGACGGTTTGATATAAGAATAGGGAACCGGATCTTATGCAAAAGTAGGGTCATCGTTAAAAACGAATTGTCGGAGTTGATAAAAGAAGCCGAAGCTCAATTTCAAGAATGGTGCAATAAAGTAGAAGAAAAGGAAAAAAAAGGAAATATGCCAGATAGCGAATTAAAGCGTTTGAATGCTAATCGCAAATATCTATCTGAAAATAAAAAGAAGTTACTTTCGTTAAAAGATGAGGGAAACACAGAAAAATATAATCTCTTATTATCGAAGATGCAAGATAGATACAATGAGATTATAGCGTCTGGTAGCTTTTTGAAGGAATCCCAACTAAAAGAACTAGAAGATTTAGGTATTATCACAAGTACTGAATGTGCAGAGAAAAAAGATGCGATAGTTCCTCAATCGAAGAATTGTACATCTCATAAAAAGAAAAAACTATCAATAGTCTTTGAATTAAAAGGTTTATACTATCGAACAGCATTTGAGCAACTGGCTGCGGTTATGTTAGAGGTGGGAGATTCTTTGCGATTAGAACTGGAGCCGGATAATGACAAAGATCCTACAGCCATTAAGGTATTCACGGAGAGCAATGATTTTATAGGCTATGTTGATAAAGACCAAAGTGCGTTAGTTACATCTGTATATGATAGAATCATCTCTTGCACTGTCATAAAGAAAACACGTCATCAAATACCTTATATTACATGCAAAATTGAATTTACTGAATAAAAAGTTTGGCATTCTCAAATATAATCCTCATATTTGCAGTGCTAAACAAAACCATGTGTGTTCATGACGTTAGAGCAACGGTTAATGCTCATGATGAATGGGCTTTTTTTGTGCCTAATAGATTTAAGATATTGTAGAAGTCACAACTTTTGTGATAAAGTTACGGCTGTCTTTCCCAACTATTTTTGCTCTGCGGAGTGGATTATGGTTTTGTTTAGCGACACGGGATAGGACAGCCGTTTATCTGTCTAAAATGCTAAACAAAACCATAATCGTATGAAACAAACAGTTTCAATTTCTGCTACCGACATAAATGTCGTGAGCAAATCGTCAGTCCTAACTATGTGGCTGAACCGTGAGAATCAATTATTTTCTTCCGTACTTGAAGAATCAGTGTCTAATCGTCAGGTGTGCCTTATGGCTCATGCTTCCTTGGCTTTCATGGCACTGGCAGGTTCTGCTTTCAAGAAACTTTTCCAAAAAGTTTGTGGATTAAAAAATAATCCCCATCTTTGCAGTGACTTCCATTTTGAACAGGCGGACAGTACCGCCAACATAGCCGTTGGCATTTTTTATGCCCATGGATTATCATATAGTTCCGTCCCGTGTGGAGCGTTAATGCGCCCACTGCCTGTTCAAGGTGGAAGTCAACGGGGAGCGGAACTTTTTTGTTCCCTTCCCGTAATAATCAACATATTGTTTCATTTTAAATGACTTCCAAAATGAAAAATCAAACAGTTACTTTGCCTGTATTAGAGGCAAAAAAATCCACGTTCAGTGCGTGGTGCGAAAAGGAGAACCAATTATTCTCGTGTGTTCTTGAATCCGTAGTTACTAATCGTCAGGTGTGCCTTATGGCACATGCCTCCTTGGCTTTTTCTGCATTGGTATGCGCCGGTTTTGTGTCGGCTGTTCCTGCATTGCTTTGCCTGGCTTGGTTTGTTGTGTCGTTACATCTTTGCAAGAAAGGAGGGCTGAAATGAAATTCTTTATTGATAAGCCCAAAACTTACCTGTCTGTCAACAATAAAGGCAGGGCTATGAACCAGTGGATTTCCACTTTCACTCATGTATTGATTCCTGATGAACTGTCACGTGATGCCTTTATTGAGGCTGTTCGTGCCAAAGCGTCCATGTTGGATGAAGAGTTTCCAAGAACCAAACCGCTTCATGTGGATGTTTTAAGAGGTAATTACATACAGATCTCAGTTTATCCCGAAAAGAATCAATTTAATACAGTTTTTATAGTTAATATTTATCCAGTACGCGGCGAGTTCCGCTTCTGTGAAGCTTCAAACCCGAAAATGCTGGAAGGAGGTTTGCGATGAATGACGAATTTTCAATAATGAAGACTGTCGAGATAGGTAGTGACGGTAATAAAGAAGTCAAATTCCATTTATTTGCTCAAAATTATGGAGATATATCCGAAATAAATTATGAACAATTAATCCGATTAGATGCGTTTTTGCATGACTATGTTACAAAGGAGGTGAAGCATGAAAAATAATTCTACTCCCAATCAATCTCGTGTAGAGGAATATGTATTGATTGAATATCTGATGGCGTTTCTTCCGGCTGATCAACCCGATGGTGATGGTGTGTTGTTGAAAAGCACACAAGATATTCAAGATGATTTGTCTGATATGGTGGAGTTGTCTTTGAATGATATTGCATCTACGATGCGTGATACGGGCTATCACATCCATGTAGACAGTGACAATCGTCCCAAATGGATGATGATGCGTCGATAAGAAACATTTTTTTATACATTTTACATAGAGGACATTCTGTTGCGAAACAGGGTGTCCTTGTCTTTTATTGCCCGTGGTATTTGCCTTATTTTTGAAATAAAAAAGGTTATATGATAGTTTTAGTAAAGGATATCCCGGCCTATGCCTTCAGTTCCGGACTGAACGAGCTGGTGTTCGCTACGGATCAGAATAAGGCTGTTTTCTCATTGACGGTCGGAGAAAAAGAGATTCTGTCCGAAACTTACATTCCGGATACTTCCGGCCGGATAACCATCAATGATTTGCAGGGCTTGATTGAACCGTATTTGGCAACAAACCTGATAGAACGGTGCAGTTATCGGATAACGGACGGATCATCCGAACAGAATAAAAACTTTACGGTGCAGTTCTGTGCTGCCGAGTCCTCCATGCCGGCTGCGGATTTTATGGCGGGCTATTTTCTGTCCACGCTGATGGGAGAGAAGATTACGGCGATAGGGCGCAAGGAGTTCGTGCATCTGGTCACGACTGAGGCATGTCCTGTGACCGCTACCTGTGTCTATTACCGGGACGAAGACGGTTTGTCTACCCGTGAGGTGAGTTTGCGGCAGGTGACAGATACGGACAAGATCGTTACGGTAGAAGTTTCTCCCGAATTGTTGGTCAAACCGGGCTTCGAGCTGGTGCGCTATATTATTCATGCCGGAGTGCGGACGCAGACTTTCTCACTCGATCCTGATGCGCCCGATGTCGCTCCGGTTCTGTTGTTCACCAATTCTTTCGGGTGCCAGGAGACGGTTTACTGTACCGGAACTCATGCGTTGGAGCCGGAATACGTCCGGTCCACCGCTTACACTAATGGCATGTTCCGTAATTATCGGATTGATGAGACCAAGGTGTTCAAGGCCAATACGGGTGTGTTGACACATGAGATGGCGTTGTGGCTCGATGATTTGTTCCGGTCTAAAGAGATTTATCTGCTGGACGGTACGACAGTGGGCAAGGAGGTTACCATCACCGAGTCGGAATCGAAGCGCAGCAACGATCCGGATCATTTGCCGTTCTTTACTTTCTCTTATCGGTATGCGCAGCGTAATCACAATATCTTGCAGTTGCCGCGTGCCGGACGTGTGTTCGATAATACATTTGATTATACGTTTGAGTGATATGGGCATAAAGGTAATACATAGGCTTGATGCCATCCGGTTGCTGGAATCCGGACAGCCGGTTGATTTGCGTGTCTGGAAATTGTCCACAGGTGACATCATTGAGTACAAGGGGGTGATCTGTATCGGTTCCCATTGGCGGGGAGGTACGCATCTGGTCAAGTGTCCCAAATCCGGACTGCCGCGCAGGTTGCGTGATATCACATTGTTTTCAATTAATGGTATGGAGGTTTATTTATGAAAAATAAGACAAACAACAGGGTGCGGCTGGACTATATCCCTTCAGGTGTGTTTGAGGTGGGTAAATCCGGCGTGCAGGCGTCCATGGAGACGGTCGAGGACAGTTCGGCGGTTTTTGACGAGGATGGCGAAGATGTGTCCTCGACGACGTTGCCGGGGGCGAAAGGTTATAAATACGTGAACTGGGGCGCTGACAACAGGCTACCGTATGAGCTGATCAGGTTGATAGGGGTTGACGAGGTGATGTCTCAGAACAAGTTGTTCAATGTGCTTACTTGTTACGGTGCTGGGCAGAAGTATAATGACTATGATACGGGCAGACCGACTGTTGATAAGGAAATTAAAAAATGGATGCTGCATAACAGTATACCTTCCTTCATGCTTGAACAGGCGACAGATATGAAGTATTATTTTTTCTGTGTGTCGGTGATCATACTGTCTGTTGACGGTTCCCGGATTGTCAGGCTCCGGCACAAGGAGGCCTGTTATTGCCGGTTTGAAAAGGCGGATGATAAGGGGCGTATCAATCATGTTTTCTATGGCAACTTCCGGAAGTCGGCCTTGCGTGAGGATGAGATCGAGGTACTGCCGCTGCTTGACGAAAAAGACCCGTTGGGTGATCTGGAGGTTCGGATGGGGCGTGAACCCGGCAAGGACGGAAAAAAGTCTATACCCACTAAAGACCGCAAGTTTGCCATTTTGGTCCGTTTTCCGACACCCGGCTGCCGATACTATCCGTTACCCAACTATACTTCTATTTTTCGAGGCGACTGGTTTGACATCAAGCGGTTGATTGGTAAGGGGAAAAAAGCCAAGCTGAAGAATCATGCGACGGTTAAGTACCAGGTTGAAGTCCACAAGGATTTTTGGTCCAATCTGTTGGCTGAAGAGCACATAACCGAGCCTGTAAAGCAGCTGGAGCGCATTAAGAAAGAAAAAGAGAATATTAAAAATTTTGTGTCCGGCATCGAGAATTCCGGCAAGGTCTGGATTACCGGTTATTACATCGATCCTAACGGCAAGGAGAACCGTATGGTGCGTATCAATGTGATTGATACGACTAAAGAGGGTGGCGACTGGTCTGAAGACATTCAAGAGGCGTCCAATATTACCTGTTATGGTGATAATATTCATCCCAATCTGGTGGGAGCCACTCCGGGCAAGTCACAGTCCAATAACTCCGGATCTGACAAGCGCGAGCTGTTTACTCTCAAGCAGTCGCTTGAGATTGCCTTTCATGATCTGATGTATATGCCGCATAATGTGGTGATTCATTATAACGGATGGGGTGAGAAGGTCTATCCGGATGTGCCGATGATCCTGCTCACGACACTGGATCAGAATACCGATGCCAAATCAACGACTGCTAACCGGATAAACCATAATAACGATGAAGATGATAATTGATAAACAGACTTTTGAGAAGGTCGTTTTTGCAGCTGCTTCGGCAAACGTGTATGTGTTTGATGCGATACAAGATCGGTTTGAACAGGCTGAACATAAACTCTTCGGCACGGTGCTGGGGAGTGATACGGATGTGGATACGCTGCCCGTTAAAGAAGATGTGTGCCGTTATATCTGTCTTGATGCGTTTTATCAGGCGATCCCGGGGCTGGATCTGATACTGACGGATACGGGGTTCGGTATTGTCAATAACCAGAATATATCTCCGGCATCACGTGATCGGGTTGAATCGTTGCGCGTGCAGATACAGCGTGAAGCGGATTATACGCTGGACTGTATTATTGAGGGTATGACTGGTGATGACGCTTGGTCTTCATCTGTTTGTGCCCGGTTGGTGATCAGTTCCCTTTACTATACCGGTGCCCATGTGCGTGATTTTGCAGGCCGACCGACAGCCATCCGTGCTGATCTGCTCGAACTTCGTCCGCAAATCAGCGAGGCTGAAGAATATATCCGGCGCGAGATATCCGCAGTTTTATTTGATCATTTGCTTGAACAAATCCGGCATAAGTCTCTGGCTGAAGCTGAGATACCGTTGGTTTGTTCGCTCCGTAGGGCGATAGGTTTTTGGATCAACAAGCAGTTGCCGGCATTCCGTGTGGAACTGGCGAATGTGGTTAACTTGCTGGAGGGGTGTCCGGACGATTTTCCGGCGTATAAGGATAGCGATGCGTATAAGGTAAAACATTTTGAATACTATAAAAATGAAAAAGAAGACACCTGCTACTTTTGGGGATAGGTTGATCAACTTCCATCTGCCGGATGCATGGCACAAGCTGGAGCAATGGCAATTGCGTTATGTGTGTTATATCATGACCCGTTTTGATCCGGTCACGGCAAAGACATACATCTTTGTCCGGCTGCTGGGAATCACTGTATTGCGCAGACAGGAGGACGGGTGGGTTTGTTCTGTTCGCAACGGATGGAAAAAGGTTCGGTTCTTTGTTCATTCGTGGCAAGTACAGTCTTTCCTGCACATGCTGGATTTTATCGAGCGTCCGGGTGATATGCCTTTCTGTTTGTGGCGGATCGGCAGGTTCCGGTCGGTGGATGCCCGGTTGCATGATGTTCCGTTTAAGGAGTATGTCAGTATTGAGAATTATTATCAGGGCTTTTTACGCACGCGCGATAACGCTCTTCTGCGTTCCATGGCAATTTTGTTGTATGTGGATCGCAAAGGGCGGCATCCCCGCCGGTTCAATCCTTCGGAAGAAGAACTGCTGTCCGTGTTTTTGTGGATTGCATCGGTTAAGAATCATTTTACAAAATGCTTTCCCTATCTGTTCCGTCCTCCGGAACAACTGGAGGGTGAAGCCTTTAATATGCTTGAACTCGTCAATGCGGAGATTCGGGCATTGACAGGCGGGGATATCACAAAGGAGAGAGAAGTATTGCAGATGGATTGCTGGCGGGCGTTGACCGAACTGAATGAGAAGGCTCGCGAGGCACAGGAGTTACAACAGAGATATGGATGCAAATAATTTATTCGATGCGCTGTCCTATTTTAAAGGAATGTGCAAAAAAAACAAATTGGCCAAGGCTCACGCTTTTTATCCGTGTGTCTGTTCCGGTATCAACTCGCTTGAAGAGGTTCTTCAGAATCTTCGGCGCGAATCCGCGTTTTTCGCAGTAGATGATACGAATGACGGAGTGACCGAGAAGCGTTCCGGAGGATATTTTAAAAAACGTACTTTTACCGTGTTTCTCATGATGCGATACCGTATCAGTGATATGGCGGAACGCCAAGCGGCACTGGAGGTGTGCCGGCAGCTGTTCCGCCAGGTGCACAGCAGGATGCTGGTTGACCGTGAGAATCTGGATAACGAACTGGTGTACCTGAATACGGATAATGTGTATTCACGCGAACTGGGTGAATACTTTATTTCCGGATGTACAGGTCTGTATTTTATGATTGATGTTTCCGAACCGGTATCTCTAATTTATGACAGTGATGAGTGGGAGGAATGAGAATAGACCGAAGTCCACGGCTGAAGATCGGGCAAAGTATAAGAAGGCGTGGGCCGAGATGATGGTCACTATTTGGAGGGAGAAGATCATGAGACTGCACGTGGTTGATACGGTGTTACTGCACAATGATATAACGGAGAATGTGACAATGGGCAGCAGTGAACTGACAGTGATCCAGCATAAGTTTATGGAATATGGCATTTATCAGGATTGTGGTACGGGGCGGGGATATGAGATCGACGGCCAGTTGTATAATGACGGTCATAGAGGGCATAACAAGGGTGATTTGAAGTTTTTGAATCCGGATTTGAGAGGCAAGAATTATGTGCACAGACAAAAATCCGGCAAGATTACCTCAGGTGAACCTCGCAAACCCCGTGAATGGTTCTCACGTGCCTATTTTGCATCGGTCATGGTCTTGAAAGAGCAAATGGCATATATGTATGGTGAGGAGTTCTGTGGTCTGCTTGCGGAGAAGATTGAAGAGGCGAATCACAAGCGCAGTACCTCTATGCGTTCGCATTTATGGGGGCATCATAAAAAGAAATGATGTCTTTTTACGGCTTTTGGCTTTGTTGTTACTTTGGAATAAAAAAGTAAATGGCGGATATTAAAGACACATTAAAAAAATTGGCGGAGCAGATAAGGGATGAGCGTAATGCCGGAGCGAATACGGCATTGCGTGTCGGATCTTTGTTGTTGGCCATGATTGATGCTGGTGCTGATATAACTGATTTTGAAAAATATTTTCTTCGTAAAGATAAAGAAGATATCGCCAATGAGCTGATAACGTTCCTGAAGGGTTTTTTGATTGGTAAAAACGGTAGTGGTTGGACTGTATTGGAAGATGGTACGACACAAGCCGTTGTTGACCGCTTGTATGTGAAGATTAAGGCTGTCTTTGACGAGCTTGAAGTAAAGAAGAAGACACATGTAGGTGGTGAACAGATCATATCTCCGGCCGGTATGAAGTGTGTCAGGGTGGAGGAACTTGATGAGAGCTACCGTTGTTTCTTTTTGTCGGAAGTTGATGGAGTGACAGTCCATAACGAATTTACAGTCGGTACATTAGCATTAGCCCAAGAATTTAACATTAAAGAAGGTACATCTCACAATGTATCCAACCGCTACTATTGGCGTGAGGTGATAGGTGTAGGATCTGACTATATTGATTTGAGCAAAACCAATGCCGACAAGGACAGTGATGTCCCGGCTGCCGGTGATGATATCATCGGGCTTGGGCACTTGACGGATATCACCCGTCAGGCAGCTATAATCCTTTCGTCTGTTAATGAAACTTCGCCTTCCATTATTTTCTATCAAGGTATCAACTCTTTCTCTCTTGCCGGGAAAAAAGTCATCGGGCTGGGCTTTGACAAGTCTACTGGACACGCCTATATCAATGTGTATGGTGACGCCTATATCGGTGCCAAGGATGAGAGTACCTATATTCGATATAGCCAGAAAGGCGGTGTGGATATCAAGGGTATGTTTCACATCGAGCAGGGGTCCACCGGATGGCGTAACATGGAAGGTCTTCCGGATGAGATACAGGCGGCTGCCGATCTGGCCCAAAAGGCTCAGGATGCGATAGACAATGCGGCTGTCGGAAGTGTCAATCTGTTGCGTAACTCCGGGTTTACCGGGGATTATGAAAGTGAGACATTGTCCTCTGATACTCAATTGTCTGCTGATACCGAATTATATAGCAAGCAATTA